>MTET01003053.1_pt2 | contig 295895 bp, 265 predicted proteins | sample 1042671 | NCBI WGS metagenome assembly MTET01 (sample SAMN06185814, study PRJNA358809) | soil metagenome | isolation source: garden soil control | place: India | collected 2015-05-23
GACCCACCAAACTGCCTGATACTGTCTTTTTTGAATCGTCCCTTATATAATACGCGCCCTTATCAGCTGACTGAGTGAGCCTAATGGAGCAGCCGTTGTATTTTTCTGAGCAGGACTTCCGTTTCCCGAAAAAGCCTGTGCCATTAACTGACGATCAAAAGCAGGCCTACAGGGCGCGCATTAAAGCGCTGCTGGCCGCTAAAGATGCTGTGCTGGTCGCCCACTACTACACCGATCCGGAAATCCAGGCCCTGGCTGAGGAAACTGGTGGTTGTGTGTCAGATTCACTGGAAATGGCCCGTTTTGGCAATCAGCATCCGGCAAAAACCCTGTTGGTAGCCGGGGTAAAATTTATGGGTGAAACGGCGAAGATCCTGACGCCGGAAAAAACCGTGATTATGCCAACGCTGGAAGCCACCTGTTCGCTCGACTTAGGCTGTCCGGCTGCCGAGTTCTCTGCATTCTGTGATCAGCATCCTGACCGAGTGGTGGTGGTTTATGCTAATACCTCTGCGGCAGTAAAAGCCCGTGCTGATTGGGTGGTTACCTCATCAATAGCGCTGGACGTGGTGGATTACCTTGATAGCCAGGGTAAAAAGATCCTGTGGGGCCCGGACAAGCATCTGGGGGCCTACGTGCAGAAGAAAACCGGCGCCGATATGTTGCTGTGGAACGGCGCCTGTATCGTGCATGACGAGTTTAAAGCCAATGCGCTGCGTGAGCTGAAAAAGCAACACCCGGAAGCTGCCGTACTGGTGCATCCGGAGTCGCCGGATAGCGTAGTGGAGCTGGCGGATGCTGTAGGCTCCACCAGCCAACTGATTAAAGCGGCACAAACCTTACCAAACCAGCATTTTATTGTGGCTACCGACCGCGGTATCTTTTATAAGATGCAGCAGTTAATGCCAGAGAAAAGCTTTGTCGAAGCTCCAACAGGTGGTAACGGTGCAACCTGTCGCAGCTGCGCGCATTGCCCCTGGATGGCGATGAATGGCTTAAAAGCCATTGAAGAAGCGCTGCTAAGCCCAAGCGGCCATGAAATCTTTGTTGACGCCGCCTTACGCGAGCGGGCGCTGTTACCGTTAAACCGGATGCTGAATTTCGCCAAAGAGCAAAAGGTGCAGGTAAAAGGCAACGCCTGAGTTGTGATTGCTCAAAATAGCGGCAACAACAGCGGCCAACGCATTTAACCCTTGCACCGCCGCTGCTTTTTCCCTAGTATAGCGGCGCTTGCAGTGCAAGCCCCGGAGAGATGGCTGAGTGGCTGAAGGCGCACGCCTGGAAAGTGTGTTTAGGTTAACCCCTAACGAGGGTTCGAATCCCTCTCTCTCCGCCAGATTAAAACAAAAGGCCCACGCCAAAAGCGTGGGCCTTTTGTTTTAATGCGGTGAGCGAGGTCTTGGTTCGAACCCTGCGGTTCGACAAATTCGCCGGGAGCGAATTTGGACGCACTTTAGTGCGGCCCGTAGGGCCAGCGCCAAGGATGGCGCTGGCAATCCCTCTCTCGGCCCACGCTAAAAGCGTGGGCTTTTGTCATTTATGCGTCGAGATAGAGGATTTGGTTCGAACTTTGCGGTTCGACAAAACGGCAGGATAGCCGTTTTGCATGGCTCTGCCACCCGAAGGGCGAGTGCCATGGATGGCACGAGTGACAAATTCGCCGGGAGCACAAAATTGTCTGGAACAATTTTGGACCGCGCGAGCGCGGGTCCGAAGGACTGAGGCAGGAAAGCCTCAGCAAATTTGGACGCACTTTAGTGCGGCCCGTAGGGCCAGCGCCAAGGATGGCGCTGGCAATCCCTCTCTTGGCCCACGCCAAAAGCGTGGGCCTTTTGTTTTAATGCGGTGAGCGAGGTCTTGGTTCGAACCCCGCAGCACTATTATCTCAACCCAAACCGCTTTAACACCTCAGCGCGCTCGGCCGCTGGCAGGGCAGCCAGTTTCTGCTCGGCTCGCTTGTTCAGTCGGATCACCGAACCGCGTTGTAATTGACGTAACTGTTGTGACAACTCCAGCTCGCCCTGTGCGGTAACTTGTGGCTGTAATAAGCTACGGCACTCATTTACGCCGGGCGCAAAACCCAGTTTGCGGGCATAGGCGTCTAACTGGCTGCTGGCAACGGCCTGACTCTGCAACTGACAGTACTCAATATTGGAGTATACATAGCTGTTATTGCTGGCCAGCGCATTCAGGCTGAACAGGGCGGTCAACGACACCACAGCATTAACTAATAATTTCATCACGATCTCCGGTTAAGTTAGGTAAACTGTGCGCAGTTTAGGCCTACCTTGTGACAGCCCTATGGCGGAAACACGAGATTAATTGTGACAAAAGGATAAGAATTTCTTATGCATGACTTGCCTTATCTGCGCGGCTATCCGGACACGCTGCGCCAGCAGGTACAGCAGCTGCTGGCGGCAGGCAAGCTGGCGGCAACACTGACCCAGCGCTATCCACAAAGTAGCCACGATATTCAAACCGATAAAGCCCTGTATGATTACACTCAGGTGTTAAAGCGGCAATATATGAAAAGCAGCGAGCCAATCAGCAAAGCCGTATTCGATCCAAAAATCCATGTTATTAATAATGCCCTGGGTACCCATACGCAAATCAGCCGGGTGCAGGGTGGTAAGCTGAAAAGTAAAAACGAAATCCGCATCGCCAGTCAGTTAAAGCAGTTGCCCTTGCCGCTGTTAAGAATGGTGGTGGTACATGAACTGGCGCATCTGCGGGAAAAGGAACATAACAAGGCGTTTTATCAGCTGTGTCAGTATATGGAACCGGCTTATCACCAGCTGGAGTTTGATTTACGGCTCTATCTTACCTGGCAGGATAGTGGCAGCGCCGCATAAAAAAGGGCGCCGGGGAAAGACCAACCCCAGGCGCCCCTACCAGGGAAGTGTTAGAAGCTTACTGTGTAGCGCAGCGTCCACAAGCGGCCAATCCAGTCATGTACTGAGCTGGCATAGCCATTGGTTGGCGAAGACGCATAAGGTGGCGCCTTGTCGGTCAGATTACGAACCGCCAGGCTAATGCTCTGGTTATCGGTAATGTCGTACCCCAGGCTACCGCTTAACGTGGTCCAGGACTTCACGGTTTCATTGCCGCCAAAGCGGAAATCACCATCGCCCATAGAGCTGACGTAGTGTGCTGACAAGCTGGCTTTCCAATTGCCTGAGCGCCAATCGGTACCAAAATCCGCCACCAGATCCGGCCGGGCAATTTCGTTGGCGCCGGATAAGCGGCCCAGCAAATCTTCTTTTGGCGAGTCAGGCGTTAACTGCCGCTCATAACTAAAGGTTTTGGTGCCAGTGGCATAGAACTTAAAGCTGCCGTAATTGGTATCCAGCCGGTAGTTCAGGTTAACGTCGATACCATCAGTTTCCTGACTACCGATGTTGTAAAAGCCGGTGCGCAGGAACACCAGTTCGTTATTCACTACTACACAACCAAAGCTGTCGCCCAGCGCGGCTTCACTGCCGGTTACCGGCACGTCACCACTTAAACAACCACGCAGGGTAGTGATTGAATCGTAGTCAACGATATCGGTATGCCGGTAACGCCAGTAATCCACGGTCAGTTGCAGGCTATCGGTCAGGTTCCACGACATGCCGACGTTAAGAGCCCGCGACTTCTCAGCGTCTAACTCTTTATTACCGACCCGCTCTTCGTCATAACCAATTTCAACCGGCTGGTTACCGCAGAAGCTGAGGAACGGCTGACCAGGTAAACAGCTGATATAGTTAAAGCCCAGTGATTTACCGGCACCTATTTGCGACAACGACGGTGCTCTGAAGCCGGTACTGGCGGAAGCACGCAGGATCAGATTGTCGGTAGCGCGGTAGCGTAGTGACAGTTTGGGGTTAACATCACTGCCAAAATCGCTGTAGCTGTCGTAACGCAGAGCCGCAATGGCATCCAGTTGTTCGGTTAACGGAATATGCAGTTCTGAATACAGCGCATATTGGTTACGGTCTGCGGCAGCATCGCTGGCACCGAGCGAATAAACACCGTCGGCGGCAGCGATGGCAGAAGGCTGATCAGAAATTTTTTCACGGCGGTATTCGCCACCAAATACTGATTGCACTGAGCCTGCCGGCATGGTGAAGAGTTCACCGTTTAAGCTGAAATCGACGGATAATACCGTGGAATTGCCTTTGCGTGGTGCCAGCTCACGCATGCCATCAATGACGCTTTGTGGCGTATCCAGGCCCAGGTTGAACGGGTTAAAGCTACCATTATCAACTGCCTGGCGGACTTTGGCCCGCGAAAAATAGCCAGAAACATGACGGATTTCGCTGTCTGACTTACCGTAGCTGACGGCGGTTTCATAGCCCCAGTTACCCAGTTCACCCCGTATGCCGGCAAGCGCGCGGTATGCCTGATCGTCAAACTCCTGACTACGACGCTCCGGGAAGCGGGTACGCAGGCGGATATTATTATTCGGGTTACCGTCCAGTGCATTGATGGTTCTGGCCCAGTTCGGTACAAAGGCCGCGCTGCCAGGAACCGTAATATCTAAACCGGCAGGTGCATCATAAGTAAAACCGGTATTACGCTGGTACATGGCTTCGGCAAAGAACTCACGGTTATCACCAAGATCGTAATAGTGATTTACAGTGGTACCAAAGTTACGGGTCTCCGGCTGGATCGCCCGCTGGATCACGTAGTCATATACACAGCGACTGTTGCCATTACTGGTATCCGTTCCGCACCAGGGTTCCGGGTAGTCGCGGCCATCAATGGTGACCCGCGTATTAGACTTAAAGGTGACTTCAACATCGCGGTCTTTGTTAAACAGGGCGTTGCGGTCAAAGTAATCGATGACCACTGTGGTATTGCTGTTTGCAGTGCGAAAGCCGCCGACATAGGTTAAATTTTTGCGGTTAAAATCATGGCTGGAGGTATCATCGCCATACATCACAGACAGTTCATGGCCCTCAAAATCTTTGCGCAGGATAAAGTTAATTACACCGGCAATGGCGTCTGAACCGTAGACCGATGAGGCGCCGTCAGTCAGGATTTCTACCCGTTCAATCGCTGACATCGGAATGGCGTTAACGTTGACAAAGGTATCAGCACCATTAGCGAAGGAGTCAACAGCGACCCGGCGACCATTTACCAGTACCAGTGTTGAGCTGCTGCCCAAGCCACGTAAACTGACGCCGGCTGAACCCGCCGGGGTACCATCGTTACCGGCTGTACTGCCAATTTCATTAAAGGTACCGGCACTGGCCTGGGGTAAATCACGTAAAAAGCTGCTGATGCTGTCATAGCCGCGGCTGGTCAGTTCATCCCGGCTAAATACCTGCAGTGGGTTAGCGCCTTCCATATCCACGCCTTTGAGGCGTGAACCTGTGACTTCAATTTTCTCAATTTGCGGCTCTTCAGTCGCGGCTTGTTGCGCCATGGCGCTGGCAGATAACGCCATAGCCACAGCCAGACTCATCCGGGAAAACCGGATCAGGTTGCTTTGCTTCATTTTTATTCCTCTGGATAGTTTTATTGTTTTGACGTTGCCGTTAGCGACAATCGGGTTATAAAAGCTGCGTCAAAGCAAAACCAACCAAAGAAGCGCGACCATAGGCATGCTGCGGCTAAAACCGGAGACAACACTAAGGGGGAGCGTTACAGATGGACGCCTCTGCCTGACGCAGAGGGAGAACTAATTATTGAACCACTCGGACAGATAATAGGGAGCACAGTAGTAGCCGTAGCGATTGCATGCGCATTTTTGCATTAGCTGCCTCCTGTGAGAATGGGTGATGGAAAATCAAACTGTCGCTATAATTCGCCGATCTATCGCAGACTGTCAAGTAAATTTTTTCGCCAAGGGTCCAAACTACGATTTTACTGTTGCCGGATCATTGCCGGCCGCTCAGGCGATTGCTAGAATCGCAACGCTTTTCATCGCCACGGCTTTACGCCTGTTCGCTTATTAATCGGGGTTGGTATGCGTCGATTTGTCTTACCTGTGATAGTCAGCTTTAGTCTGTGTTCTGCCGCCGTGCTGGCCAAGCCTGCGACAGTGGTATTTAGCAGTGATTTTGAAAAATCGGCACTGACGCCCTGGCGACAGTTAGGCGAGTGTCAGCTTAGCAGCGAACAACCGCGCACCGGACAGCAGGCACTGCGCTGTGCCGCCGGTACCAGCAGTTTATTTAGCCGCGATGCATTAAGTGAACTGGGCTTACTGGAGTTTTGGGTGTTACCTGAAACCGAGTTTACCAGCTACCGCATCCAGGTTTTAGTGGCCGAGCGTAATACGGTCGATGCCAATTGGGCACCGGTTGCAGTGATTGAGCATCATGGAGGTAGTGTCGGTTACCAGGCGCACCGCATCTCGGTTGATGATCCGGGGCGTAAGTTTTTACGACTGGATATCGAGGCAAATCAGGGGTTTGTGCAGCTGGACGATGTGCAGGTAGAGCGCATTCTGCTGGCGACAGCCTTACATAAGAACGAACAGCGGATTATCAGCGGTATCCTCGACAAACTGCGCCGCGATCAGAATATTGAATTGCAATCTGAGTCCTTCCGCACCCTTGGCAGCAATTATGCCGCGCAACTGGAGGTGCAGCGGCAGTATCTGGAATATGCCAATGCGCTGCACTCTGGGATCTCTTTGGTGCTGGCCAGCTCAGAGCGCAATAAAATGTCGAATCCGATGGCCTATGCCACCTTCCGTAATATTATCAGCGATACGCGTCGGGTCAGTTCTAAAATTCAGCAGGCGCGGCTTAACTCAATGATTAAGCCCTTTGGCGATCTGGTTACCGCCACGCTGAATGTGGTCAGTGCCGGTACCTATGCCGCCTTTGCTGAACCCTTTAAATCCTTTCTGGCGGCCAGTTTTGACCGCTCTAATTATCAAAATGCCGGATTAAGCCGTGCCGATCGTAAGTTTGCCGAAGAACACGGGCTGAAGATCTATCAGGATGCCGAGCGTTTTTTAACTGAACTGGAGCGCGAGTTACAACAGGTTAGCCAGTTAGATAGTGAATTAGCAACAATTCAGCGCAATATCGAACTGTTTCGCCGTGATCTGGAGAAGCAGCTACGCGACACCCTGCTGCATGCCAATATCGCCAGCTCAAAAGAAAATATCAGCCGCGTCCTGAGTAAAGATGAAAAAGTGCGGCAAAGTATCAGTAGCGCCGTGGCCGGTAATATCAGTCTGAAAGCCGGCTCTTATCTGAACGACGGTAACAATACCGAGCTGATCCGTTTTGTCCTGAAAACCTCAGAGTTACTGGAAGCGATGCAAAGCTACCGTGACGGCTTTAATCAAATCACCGCGGCGATGTTAACCTATTACGAGCGCTTTGAGCGCTCAATAGCGCCCGAGCAAAACCCTTTTACCGAAAAAGCCGATCGGGATGCCTGGGAAAATCATGCCAAAAAAGCCCGCGATTATCTGAAACAATCCCGTGAGTCGTTTAATAAAGCCTATCTGTAATCTGCTCAAAAAGTGAGCGGCCCTGGAATGGTCCGGCTATACTCAGAACGGACGCTGCGATGAGCGTCCGTTGTCGTCACCTTTAATGCGAGGAATGACTATGAGTGCTTACTTTGCCGAGAGTCAATGGGGCAGGGTGCGTGCCCAAGCCAAGCTGCAGTGGGACAGGATCAGCTATGCCGAATTGGAGCAGGCACGCGGCGATCCGGATTATCTTGCCGAATTAGTGCAGGAGCGTTACCAGCTGGATGAGGAAGATGCCCGCCAGTGGGTGCAGGAGTTTTTTGATAGTCTCTGATCCCCAGTTGTCGCTATTATGATAACCGGCCACTGCTGTTATTAGCTGGCCGGTTTTTTTACCGTAATTTCGCTGACTGATGCTGCCATTTATCGCAAGGTCCCGGCGCTGTTGCCGGTTCGCCTCGCCTGGGGCGCCGATTTAGGTATAATACCCGCTGATTCAGGCGATAAAGAGGGCGATACCTTGTTAAAAGCAACTCTGGCAATTGTGCTGTTATCCAGCAGTCTGCTGGCTACCGCGGCAGAACCTCGTACCATGGAAAGAACCATGAAGACCATGGGGTTTGCCTTTAAACTGGCGAATGAGGCTGCGACGCCGGTTGAAGCCTTACCTCATTTGGAGAAACTGTTTCGTTTAACTGAAGACGCTAAGCAGGTGGCTATGCCGGCCGATAAAGCCGCCGTGTTTCAGGAAGGTTTGGATAAGGTATTGGCCGAACTAACGTTAGCGAAGCAGGCTGCTGCCGCTGATGATGCCGCTAAACTGCAACAACACCTGACACAGGTGGCCCAGTTGCGCGAACGTTATCATAAAGAGCGGCGTTTTAGCTTGTGGCAACTGATATTTGGCCGTTTTTAAAAGCGCCACGGTGTTCAGCCTGGGCTCAGGCTGCGGGACCTATAGTTAGGTTGAACCTGCAGCAAAGGAGCTTCGAGATGAAAGCCAAGCAAAGCAAGCAATCGCTCGCAGAGCGTTATCACTATCGGTCGCATACGGTTGACCTTAGTCAACAGGAGCGGCGGGCACTGAGTTTAGTCTGGTCAGAGCCAGATGAAGCGAGGCCTCTGCGTAATACTGAACAGGACACCGAACACTGCGCTGTGCTCGGTTATAACTGAGTTAGTCTTTAGCCCGGCTGATACCGGGCTACAGACTGACGTTTCAAGCTCAGGCCAGACCAACGTAGACGTTTTGCACGTCATCGTCGTTATCAATAGCGTCTAAAAAGGCTTCTACTTCGGCGCGGGCGGCGTCATCCAGGCTTACCGGGTTATTAGCGCGGTAAACCAGTTTGGCAGAATGTACGTCATAGCCAAATTCCGGTAAGGCTTTGGCAACGGCATCCAGATCGGTGCTTTCGGTTAAGAAAATCACTTCACCGTCTTCGCCTTGTTCAAAATCCTGTGCGCCGGCTTCGATAGCGGCCAGCTCCATATCGGCATCGGCTGACGTGGGCACAGCTTCAATTTGTCCCAGATGTTTAAAATCCCAAGACACTGAACCTGAACTGCCAAGTTGGCCTTTGCGGAATAAGATGCGCATACTTTGGGCACTGCGGTTTTTGTTGTCGGTTAAACACTCAACAATAACCGGCACCTGGTGCGGGGCGAAACCCTCGTAAACCACGGTTTCGTAGTTTACCGGGCCATCCAGCAGGCCAGCACCTTTTTTAATTGCCCGCTCCAGCGTATCTTTTGGCATCGACGCCTTTTTGGCGGCTTCAATCGCCGAGCGTAACTTGGCGTTCATGCTGGGATCGGCTCCATTGCGCGCGGCAACCATTATTTCTTTGGCAAGTTTGGTAAAAATACGGCCTCTGGCATTGGCCGCATCCATTTTATGCTTGGTTTTCCACTGGGCACCCATAACGCATTCCTGTTAAGCTGAAGAAAAATTTCGGTCGGCTAGTCTAGCGAATTGCAGCCATCGGCTGCAACCGCTACCCCGGGTTTTTTAATCTGCGCAGCCGTTACTGTCGTAAAGTCTATTTTAATTTTTGAGAGCAGGCATGAATTTAGCGCATATCCGGGCAGTAGCCTTTGATTTGGATGGCACTCTGGTCGACTCACGATTGAATTTTACGGCGATATGTCAGGATATTGGCTGGCCAGAGGGTACGCCTTTACTGGAGCGGTTGGCTGAACTGGGAGATTGTGCTGAGGCCCGCCGTGCGGCGCAGATTATCTATCAGCATGAAATGCGTGGTGCGGAGCAAGCGTCCTGGATGCCGGGCGCGGCGGCCTGTCTGCAGCATCTTATTGCGCAGCAGGTGCCGTTGGCGATCCTTACCCGCAATATGCGTGACGCCACCCGCTTAATGCTGCAGCGGTTGCAGATCCCGGTAGCGCTGGTATTAACCCGGGAAGACTGCGCGGCCAAGCCGGATCCGGCCGGCTTGTATAGCATCGCTGAATACTATGCCATTCCTTGTCAGCAGCTGTTGTACGTTGGGGATTATCTCTTTGATCTGCAAACCGCCAGTAACGCCGGTGCCTGGTCGTGTTTGTATCTTAATGAAACGAATCAGCATTTCAAACCACTGGCTCATTATCATATTCAACACTTTAACGAGTTGGCCCGGGCGTTTTAGGAGGCAAATGGTTAATCAGCCAGCAACGGTTGTTATTCCTGACCGGGCGCACTATAGTGGTTGTATAAGAACAACCTGAAAAAAAGGTGCAGAGTGCTGACGCGGTTGAGGGACAATTTCTATCTGGCAATGATTAGCCTGGTCGGCCTGATAATCACATTATTTGTTACACCTTATGCAATTTACCGGCTAAGTACCGGTAATCTGATTGTCGGTATTGCAGACTTATTGATCGTGTCGTCTGCTATTGCCGCTGTAATTTACGCCTGGCGTACCGGTGATACGGTGCGCCCCGGTAAGTTTCTGGCGGTGGTGTTTTGTGCCGGTGCCGTTATCGTCTGCCTGAACCTGGGCATCAGTGGCGTATTCTGGATTTATCCGCTACTGGTATTTATCTTTTTTCTGGCTGCGCCACTGACCGCAGTTCTGCTGTCAATGGCGATGCTCGGGGTGTTAATTGCTACCGACTTACTGTGGCCAACTACCATTTTTGCAAGCCATTATCAACTGACGGCCTTTGCGGTCACAGCCTTTATCTCCAGCTTTTTCGCCTATGTGTTTGCCTACCGTACCCAATTACAACGCAACGAACTCAAACAGCTGGCCAGCATTGATAGCCTGACCGGCGCCGGTAATCGCCATACCTTAAATGCCGAACTGGAATTGGCGGTACAGTTAAAGCAAAAACTCGGTTGTCGCTTTGGCGTGATCCTGTTCGATTTGGATCATTTTAAACAAATTAATGATAGCTATGGCCACCGCATTGGCGACAATATGTTGATCCGTCTGGTACCACTGATTGCCAGTACGCTAAGACAGAGCGATCGGGTCTTTCGCTATGGCGGCGAGGAGTTTCTGGTGTTACTGCGTGATATCCAACCGGAGGATTTACCCTTGCTGGCTGAAAAAATTCGCCAGCGGGTAGAAGCGCAATTACTGCTGCCAGATGGCAAGGCAGTGACCTTGTCGGCAGGCACCGCCATGTTGCAAACGGCGGAAGATTGGGAGCAATGGTTGCACCGGGCGGATATGGCGCTGTATCAGGCCAAACATCAGGGCCGCAACCAGGTGGTTGCAGCCTGATTTTATTACGGAACCGGGCAGCCGGCCTGCGGCCGTAGCAACGGCATTAACAGCGGTGACATGCCATTAAGTACCTGCAGTGGCAGTGCCGAGGTAAAGAAATACTCTTCAGCGGCGTTACCCGGCAGATAAACCGAAATTACCCCAAAATGCCGCTCTCCCAGATAGAATGCGAAAGTAGCCGTGCGGTTTAATGCCCGCGACTGCACGGTTTCGCCGCGACTATTGACGGTACTGATCCTGTTATCACCAGTGCCGGTTTTACCGCCAATCAGCGGCAGTTGCGGTGCATTCGGTAAGCTAAAGTACTGTTGTAAACGCCGGCCCGTGCCTTGCTGTACTACCCCGGCCAGATTTTCTCTTAGGACCTGTGCCACCTCAGGCAGCATAACCCGTTCCATTTCGACTTCGGTGCGGGCCAGGCTAACGGCATAGGGCGTATCGCGGCCAAAATCCAATGATTCAACACGGAACATCGGTAAACGGCGGCCGCCGTTTTGGATAATGCCCATCAACTCCGCTAACGCGGCCGGACGATCGCCTGAGCTACCCAGCGCAGTCGCTAGTGACGGGACCAGGAAGTCGAATGGATAACCCAGCCGTTGCCAGCGCTGATGGATATCCCAGAAGGCTTCAATTTCCAGCATAGTGCGAATACGGTTATCCCGGGCGCTACGCGACTGGGTGCGGAACAGCCACTGATAGGCCTGCTGGCGCACGTCAGCACTTAAACTGACGGCCTCCGACAGCGTCGGATTGGGTTGTTGCTGTAAATAACCGAGTAACCATAATTCCAGCGGGTGACTGCGGGCCAGATAAGCCTGATCCGGTAAACTGAACTCGGTCGGCGCATATTTGCGGTACAGTTGCCGCCACTGCGCAACCGTTAGCGGGTTATCGGCAAAGCGTTGTTGCATAAAGCGGATAAAGTCCGCCTCGTTGACATCCGGGTAGATAAACCGATAGCCGGCGCTTAAGCGGTCCGGGGTTTGCCGTAAGCCATTTAAGAACACTTCCAGTCGTTGCTCAGCCGTTAAGCGGTGATACTTACGCCAGAAGCGTTGTAAAAAGCTAACACCTTCCTTATCGGCAAAGCGACGCAGGTACTGATCGCGGCGCGGGTCATTATCATTTTTCAGTAGCTGATAACTGCTACTTTCACCGTGATAAATACTGTAGTTAACAATTTCCTGGGTTAAACGAACAAAGGGCAGGTTTATCGACTCATACAGTGCCTGCCGCATTGTCGGCACCATCCGATCTTCCTCGCGCCGGAAGTTGCTAAAGGTATGCAGGCCGCCACCGGTAAAGAAACTCATCCGTGGATCAGCTGAAAATTCACGGTCCATCGCCGCGTTGAGCATCGTCAGTAGACTCACACCGGGGTTTGCAATCAGATAATTAATCGCCCATTGCGATAATTGATCCTGCGGTGCAATTTCCAGTAATGCCAGCGAACTGACCGGTTGCTCAGAATAAGTCTGATGCAGCTCAGCGACGATTTCCAGATAGGTAGTCAGCATCCGTAACTTGGCGGTTGAACCCAATTCCAGCTTGCCACCTTCGTTTAAATCAAAGGGTTGCTCAGCATGATTATCAGTTTGTACCCGCAACTTGTTGCCGGTGGGCGTGCTCTCGTACAGGGTAAAGCTGTATTTCACGCCGCGCAGCTGGTCTTCCCGTAATAAACGCGGGCCGATAATACCGGCTTGCTGTGCCGGTGCTAATTGTTCCAGCCGCTCCAGATAGCGTCTAATTTGTTGTTGCAGCGCCAGATCCAGGGTGGTTTGTACCGTTAGATCCAAACGATCGGTTTGGTACAGAGTGCGCTCCAATAAGGCTGCAATACGGTTACGCACCAGCAGTGCGGTTTTATCCAGCTGTGGCCGCGGTGTTGTGGCGGCGCTTTGGAAGCTAAGTCGCTGCGCCATCGCCTGCTCCAGCCAGTTTTGGTTGATAATATTGGCCTGGCGCAGTAAGCGTAAATGGCTGTCGACCAGCTGCTCCAACTCGGCACGGCCTTGCAACAGATAAAAACTCGGCCGGCGCTGGGCAATAATCAGCGCCATAACCTGCCGTAATGCTAAGCCATGCGCCGGCGTCGCCGTACTGTCTTTTAACAGCTGATTGACCCGGGCCGGATCAGCACCAAACCAGGCGTGCAGACCATCGGCCATACCATGCACTTCGCCGGCTTGCGGTGTCGCTGCCAGCGGTACCGTATTGATATAGTCCAGCGCAATCTGTTTACGCCTCTCCATGGTTTCCCGGGCAGGCTGATAAGCGCGCACCGATGCTGAAACCATTTGCTGCAATTTATCCAGGACGTCAGCAGTAAAACCCTGATTAGAGTGCCGGTATTTTTCAATTTGTGTTGCCAGCGTACTGCCACCCGCTGCCGCTGCATCGCGTCCGAGCAGCTTTTTGGTTTGTGCCAGCACCGCAGCACCCAGGCGAGACCAGTCTACAGCAGGGTTGGCAAAGGGCGTTACCTGGAACAGGTCACGGTTTTCGACATAGAGTAGGGCTCGCAATAATAATGGCGCGACGTCGTCAAAATGTGGGTATTGAAACTCCGGCTTATGAAAGCTAAACAGTGCATCCTGACGGCAGTCAAAAATCTGCAGCCCCCATTGGCTTTTTTGAGCGTAGGGTGGATAAAAGCCCCAGTCGGCATAGCGTTGCAGTGCCGGTGAAAAGCGGCTTTGCTCTGTAATACTATAGCCTTGTTGTTGCAGGCTGCTCAGCCAGTGCGGCAGATGGCTGTAACCAGCGCGCTGGTCAAAAGGACCGCCTTGCGGATAAACCGGTGCTTCGTCTTCAGGTGCCGGCCCCTTGCCCTGACTAAAGGTCAGCTGTTGCGCCAGATAATGCCAGACTTTAGATTGCAGCACACTGCTGCGCATTTCCTGATAAGTCAGACCAGCCAGTAAAATCAGCAACAAAAGCCAAAGCAACCACTTTAATGGCCGCCAGTTAATGGGTTGCCTGGGGCCTGTCGCTGCCGGGCGGACGCGCGGCGCGGCGTTATCCCGAACATTATCGAAATTGCGCCGATTAATTAGTGGTGGCGCGTCTAACGGTGCATCACCTAGTCGGGGTTCAACCCTTTGCTGATCTGACATAATCTGACTTACTGCACTTCCTGTGGATTAAGCTGTTGGGCTCTGGCTAAGCGCTCAGGATCGGCAGTTAGCTGCCAGCCCTGTAAATTATCAATAATAAGTTGGCTTAAAGCCTGGATATGGTCCGGTCGATCATTTAGTGCGCTGATATATTCATAGCGCTTACCGCCGGCATGTTCAAAGTATTCTTTATTTTCTTCGCCAATTTCTTCGATGGTTTCCAGACAATCGGCGGAGAAACCCGGGCAAAATACCTGCACCGAACTGACTCCTTGTGCCGGTAAGGCCTTTAAGGTTTCATCGGTATAGGGTTTCAGCCATTCTTCACGGCCGAAGCGTGACTGAAAGGTGGTTACATACTGCTCGGGCTTAAGCTGTAACGCTTCAGCAATCAGCCGCGAGGTTTTATAACACTCGCAGTGATAGGGATCGCCGTTCATTAAATAGCGTTTCGGGATGCCATGATAAGAAAATAGCAACTTATCGGCCTGACCATGCTGCTGCCAGTGTTCTCTGATACGGTTGGCACAGGCGGCAATATAGGCCGGATAATCATGATAATGGCTGATAAAGCGCAGATCGGGCAGCCAGCGCCGCTGCATAAAATCGCGTGCTAACTCGTCAAAGCTTGAGGCCGAGGTCGAAGCTGAATACTGTGGATACAAGGGTAGGACAATCAACTTGCGGACCCCTTGTTGCATCATCCGCTCCAGCACAGACTGAAAACTGGGGTTGCCGTAGCGCATGGCAAAGTCTACCACCAGATCCGGATAGCCGCGCGTGGCCAATTCGGCAGCCACAGCCTTAGTTTGACTGACAGTATGAAACAGTAGCGGCGAGCCTTGTTCGGTAAACACCGTTTGATAAGCTTTAGCAGAGCGCCGCGGCCGGATATTCAGAATAACGCCATTTAAAATAAACCACCACAACAGGCGCGGCACTTCAACGACCCGGGGATCGGATAGAAACTGCTTTAAATAGCGTTTTAATGCTTTTGGGTTAGCTTCATCCGGTGTACCGAGGTTGGTCAACAATACCCCGATCTTATCGGCTCTGGCGTGACTAAAATCTTTACTATTAATAAATCCCATAAGACGCTGCGCTCCTGATTATACTAAAGCCGGCATTACGGCGAAGGAGCCCCGTTAGATCGCCCGGCTTTAAAGTGATCTTAGCAGTTTCAGCTGCGTAAACCTATGACTGAAACAGAATATTTAGCATCACTGGTCAGACCGCACTCCGGTACCGGTACGAGGTCTAACCTGTTAAGGTGTAATAGATATCAGGGAGAACTGAATGCGTAGAATCCTCGTTTTTTTGCTGGCAGTGTTATTGGCGGCCAGTGCCGGCTCGGTGATCCAAAGCCTGGTGAATCTGCAGGCCATCGCCGCACTGGCAGGGCCCGTTGCCACCGCTGATCAACTGAGTACCCTCTGGTTTGATTTGCGCCACTTTATGCCAGTGCTGGCGGCGATTTTTCTGCCTATTATGCTGTTGAGTTTAATCGCTGCCCGGTTGCTGATTAACCATATACCTGTGACCAAAGCCATAGTTGTGTTTGCTGTTACAGCAATTGCCACCTGGACAGCTTTGTACGTTATTAACCAACTCGCACCTATGCCAACCCTAATAGCATTAAACCGCACCTTAGCAGGCACCCTGATGTTGCTTGCCTGCACTGGTCTCGGTGCCATTTTTTATCATTATTTTAGTCGTAGCAGGAGTGTTGCATGAGCCTGAACCGAATGCTTTTTCTCTCTCTGATGTTAGTTATCGCGCCGGTTGCGCTGACAACTGAGCCGCTGGCTGCAGATCCGCTGCCGACCAAGCCAAAAGTCCAGACGCTTACCGAGGGCTTGGAATATCCCTGGTCATTAAGTTTTTTACCCTCTGGCGGCTTTTTGCTAACCGAGCGCAGCGGGCAGTTAGTCACCTTGGGTAGCGATGGTCAGGTGTTGCAAAAGTTGGATGTTAACTTACCGGATCTCTATGCCGCTTCACAGGGGGGCTTATTAGAGGTACTGCTTGCTGAGGATTTCGCGCAAAGCGGCCGCCTGTTTTTAAGCTATGTCTGCGGAACGGCTAATGCCAACAGTGTTTGTTTGGCCAGTGGTAACTGGCAGGACAATCAGCTGACTGATGTAAAACAAATTTTTCGGGCAACTCCAGATCGGCGCGGTGCCGCGCACTATGGCGGCCGGATGGTGCTGCTACCGGATCAAAGCCTGGTACTGACCTTGGGTGATGGTTTTAATTATCGTGAGCAAGCCCAGAATAAAGCCAATCACCTGGGGAAAATCGTACGTTTACAGCAGGATGGCAGCGTACCAGCGGATAACCCCTTTGTTGGGCAAGCGGCTGTTGCCGCAGAGATTTTTACGCTCGGGCATCGAAATGTGCAGGGTATTGTCTATGATGCAGCAACCGGTAAATTGTGGAGTCACGAACATGGCCCCAAAGGTGGCGATGAACTGAACCTGCTACAAGCCGGAGTTAATTACGGCTGGCCGGTGGCGACCACAGGTATTGATTACACCGGCGCCCGCATTTCTCCCTTTACCCGCTTTACTGGAATGGCTGAGCCGGTATATCAGTGGTCACCTTCGATTGCCCCAGCCGGGATGACGCTGTATCGCGGCGAGGCTTTCCCGCAGTATCAGGGCAATATCTTGATTACGGCTTTAGCGGGCAAGGCTTTGCACCGGTTGGTACTGGACGGTGATAAGGTGGTGGAGGAAGAAAAGCTGCTCACTGAACTCGACAGCCGTTTGCGTGATGTGCGCACCGGCCCGGACGGCTTAATCTATATCCTGACTGACGGCCCAGCCGGCAAGTTACTGCGCCTAACCCCGCAGTAACTTATCCACCGCACTTATCCACCGCACTCCGGTACCGGCCCGACCAGTTTATCCACAGCACTCCGGTACCGGTCTGACCAGTTAGTGCTGATGGCCGCCTTCACCATGGGCGTGGCCATGCGCGATTTCTTCTGCAGTCGCCTCACGTACGCTCAGCACTTCGAGTGCGAAGGTCAGGGTTTTGCCGGCCAGTGGGTGATTGGTATCAACATCCGCCTTAAACATACCCACTTTGACGATAGTCACCTGACGCTCGCCCTGATCGGTGTTAACCCAGGCCACCATGCCGGGTTTCCACTTTTTAGCACCCTGCAAATGTTTAACCTGCACGCTCTGGATCGCATCGTCACGACGTTCACCATAGGCATCACCTGGCGCCAGCGTAATTTCAAGCGTATCGCCGGCAGTCTTACCTTCCAGCGCCGCTTCTAATTTTGGCAACATTTGATTATGACCATGCAGATAGAGCAGGGGCGCGGCTTTACGCGAGCTTTCCAGCTCGCCAGAGGCATCGCTTAGGGTGTAGTGGAATTGCACAACGGCATTGTTGGTAATTTGCATAATGATAAGTCTGTTAGCTGATAAAAGTGGTGCCATTATATGATATCCACCTACAGATAACAGCTCTCGCTGCGAGTCAGGCGCCAAAGTAAACTGGTATGACCGGTACCGGAGACCTGTGGATAAACAGGTCAGACCGGTACCGGAGTGGTGTGGATAAGTGGTGCGGATCAAATCAGGTGGCGGCTTTCATCTTGCTGACAAAGTCGCGAAGCTTAGTGAGCAGTAGCTCAGGCTCGTGTTGGTGTTGTTCAATCAGTTTGACGATAGCCGAACCGCTAATTGCCCCGGCAGCGCCGTTTTGGATCGCATCTTTTACCTGCTCAGGTGCGGAGATCCCGAAACCCAGCAGGGGTGGTGCCGGATTATAAGCACGAATGCGCGCGATCAGCTCCGAGGTTGGCATCGCGGCCTTGGTTTCGGCACCGGTCACGCCGGCACGACTTAAAAGATAGGTATAGCCGCGGCCATAAGAGGCGATAGCGCGTAAGTCATCATCATCGACATTGGGCGGCACGATATAAATCGGCGCGATATTTTGTGCCATCGCGGCCTGGCGGAACAGCTTACTCTCATGCAGTGGCACATCGGCAATCAGTACCGAGTCGACGCCGGCAGCCGCCGCTTGTTGGTAAAACTGAGTAATGCCTTTAGCCATTACCAGGTTTGAATACAGTAATAAACCAATAGGTACTGCTGGGGCATAGGCGCGGATTTTTTCAATCAGCTCAAAGCTGACTGCCGGCGTGACGCCAGCGGCCAGCGCCCGGATATTGGCATTTTGAATCGTTGGGCCGTCAGCAATAGGATCAGAGAACGGAATACCCAGCTCCAGCGCATCGGCACCGCCATCGACCAGAGCTTTTAAAATTTCAAACGACAGCGCCGGGTTCGGATCACCAAGGGTCACGAAGGGCACAAAGGCGCCACGACCCTCGCTATTAAGCCGCTGAAACATCAGTTGATAACGCTGCATCTTATACTCCTCCCTGCTGCGCCGCTAACACGCTATGCACGTGGGCCAAATCTTTATCACCGCGGCCGGATAAATTCACCAGTAACACCATTGGCTCAGTGGCGTCAGCTGCAATTTTTAACGCCTGGGCTACCGCATGCGAGCTTTCCAGCGCCGGAATAATGCCTTCGGCTTTGGCCAGATGTTGGAACGCTGCCAAAGCTTCATCATCATTAATCGCCACGTACTGCGCGCGACCACTTTGCTGCAAATAGGTATGTTGTGGCCCGACCGCCGGGTAGTCTAAACCGGCCGAAATCGAGTATGACTCTTCAATCTGACCATCACTGGTTTGCATAATGGCAGTATAGGCACCGTGCAAAATACCATAGCTGCCGGTACTTAACGCCGCGCCATGCTGATGGGTGTTAATACCCATGCCACCGGGTTCGACGCCAATCAGTTTCACACCAGCTTCAGCAATAAAGTCAGCGAAAATGCCAATCGCATTAGAGCCACCACCGACACAGGCAATCACCGCATCCGGTAGTTTCCCCTCGGCTTTTAAGATCTGTTGCTTGGCTTCTTCACCAATCATCCGTTGGAAGTCACGCACAATAGTGGGGAACGGATGTGGGCCTGCTGCGGTACCCAGCATATAGTGCGTGGTTTCATAGGTAGCTGACCAGTCGCGCATCGCTTCGTTTACGGCATCCTTTAGCGTACCGGAGCCTGCCGTCACCGGAATCACGGTTGCGCCCATCAGCTTCATCCGAAACACGTTCGGCTGCTGGCGTTCAATATCTTTAGCACCCATATAGATGCGGCATTTTAAGCCCAACAGCGCACACGCCAGCGCTGTGGCCACACCGTGTTGGCCGGCACCGGTCTCGGCGATCACTTCTTTTTTACCCATGCGTTTGGTGAGCAGCGCCTGACCTAACACCTGGTTGGTCTTATGCGCGCCACCATGCAGCAGGTCTTCACGCTTTAAGTAAATTTTAACCAGCGGGTTAGGGGATAAGTTACGGGTCAGCGTCAGCGGCGTTGGCCGGCCGGCATATTCGGTTAGCAATTGCTGAAACTCGGCTAAAAAGGCCGGATCCTGCTGTGCTTCGACAAAGGCGGCTTCCAGTTGCTTTAACGCCGGTACCAGCAATTGTGGCACGAACATGCCGCCATATTCGCCGAAATAGGGGTTTAGTTTTAACTCACTCATCAGTTCTGCTCACCCTTAGTATTGGTTTTGCTCTGAAAATCGAAATGACGGATGGCGCTAAAGGCCGCCGCCAGTTTAGTGTGATCTTTAATGCCCGGCGCACTCTCTAATCCGGAGTTTAAATCCAGCCCCGCCACCGGTAAGGCCAGCGCCTGCGCCACGTTATCCGGCTTAAGGCCGCCGGCTAACATAATAGCTTGTGCGCTGTTAAGCGCTGACAGCAGTGTCCAGTCAAAACTAAAGCCACTGCCGCCATGCTGGCTGGCATGAAAACTGTCCAGCAAGATCCGATCGGCCAGTAGGCTAAACGCCGGTAGTTGTTGTTGCACCCGATAGGCTTGCCAAATCTGACAACCAGGAGGTAATAGCGGCCGAAGGGCAGCAAGATAAGCATCATCCTCTTCGCCATGGAGCTGCACTGCCGCCAGCTTTAGCGCCTGAGCCAGCTCAGCCACTTCAGCTAGTGGGCTATTGACAAAAACGCCAACAAAGCGAAGTTTAGCGGCCTGAACCAGCTGTTGCGCCTGCTCTGCTGTCACATTGCGCGGTGACGCCTTGGCAAAGATTAAACCACCATAGTAAGCGCCGGCTTTAGCCACCGCTTTAACATCTTCAATCCGGGTTAAACCACAGACTTTATGCTCGCCGATAATCAGCCGCTGACAGGCGGCAGCCAGATCGGCTTCTGCCATCAGCGAGCTGCCGACTAAAAAGGCATCAGCGATCTTAAGCAGTTCGCGTACCTGTTGATTACGATAAATACCAGACTCCGATACCACAGTGCGATCGGCTGGGATCAGCTGGCGCAGCCGGAAGCTGGTGCTTAAGTCCGTACTCAGATCGCGCAGGTTGCGGTTATTGATCCCAATTAATTTGGCGCCAAGCTCCACCGCCTGTAAGGTTTCTTCCTCGTTACTGACTTCGGTTAATACCGTCATATTCAGCTCGGCGGCAATGGCGGCTAATAGCTGGTACTGCTCGGGCGATAGAATCGACAGCATTAACAGTACCGCATCGGCACCGGCCGCCCGCCCGGCATAGATCTGATAGGGATCAATAATAAAGTCTTTATGCAGCAGTGGCTTGTCAGATAAGGCGCGCATCTGCTCCAGATACTGATAGCTGCCCTGAAAAAACTCGCTGTCGGTCAACACCGAGATGCAGTCGGCGTATTGGTTGTACACCTGGCTAATAGCAGTAAGATCAAAATCCGCCCGAATTAAGCCTTTTGACGGTGAGGCCTTTTTACACTCCAGAATAAAACGGGCGCCAGGTTGTTGTAACGCTGCCAGAAAATCGCGGCTGGTCGGGCTGACACTGGCGATAAAGTGCTCCAAGGGCCTCTCTTCCGCCATAACCGAGACTTCAGTTAACTTATGGCTGACGATTTTCGCCAGTACCCCGGTAATGGTTTTATTGTGTAATACCAGTTCAGCCACGGCTTAACTCCTGCATTTTTTCCAAGGTCGCCATCGCCTTACCACTGGCCAGTTGTTCCAGTACTGCTCGGGTGTTCACTTTTAAATCCTGGCCTAAACCGGCAATTTTTAGCATCGCCGCCACATTTACTGCTACTGCTTGATTGTGGGGCTCTTCACCACGGCCTTGCAAAATGGCCAGCGTCGCTGCCGCATTTTGCTCCGGCTCGCCACCAGCTAAGGCACTAAGAGGAGTCATATTCAGGCCAAAATCTTCCGGCGTAAGCGTAAATTCGCGCAGTGCACCGTCTTTTAGCTCACAGACATAAGTATTGCCATGCAGCGCCACTTCGTCACAGCCGCTACCATGCACCACCCAGGCGCGCTCAGTACCCAGTTGCTGTAAGGCCTCGGCCATCACCCGGCACAGTGCCGGATCGTAGACGCCAAGTAGCTGAAAAGCAGGTCGCGCCGGGTTAATTAAAGGCCCGAGCAAATTAAAAATGGTACGGCTTTTCAGAGCATTGCGTACCGGCATCGCATGTTTAATGCCGCTGTGATACAAGGGCGCAAATAAGAAGGTACATTGCGACTCGGCCAGCATGCTGGCAGCTTGCTCAGGGCTTAGCTGGATGTTGAGTCCCAGATGCTCCAGCAAGTCAGCAGAGCCAGAACGTGATGACACACTGCGGTTGCCATGTTTTACCACCGGCAATCCCATACTGGCAGCGACGATGGCGGCGGTGCTGGAGATATTAATGGTATTGCTGCCATCACCGCCGGTGCCACAGCAGTCAATGCTCGGCTTGGTCGTAGCCGGGAATGGCGCGGCGGCTTGCAGTAATGCACTGGCTGCACCGGTAATTTCGGCGCTGCTTTCACCGCGTACTTTCAAGGCGGCTAACATGGCGGTTAAATGCAGTGGATCGACCTGACCGGTCACCACAGCACTAAAAAACTGCTCGGCTTGCTCGCGGCTAAGTGCTTTACCCGTCAGCGCTTGTTGCACCAGCGGTAAAACCCCGGCCTCTGTGTTGTTAAGATCCGTCATACTCTTAACTCCTTAATAAATATTCGATACTTTGCTTAAGCAGCGGCTTGCCCAGCGTAGTTAAAATCGACTCCGGGTGAAATTGAAAACCCAGCATCCGCTCAGTCTCGTTAATCACCGCCATCGGAATATGTCGCTCATTGGCAATTTGTGTAAGCTGCTCTGGCAGTGTCGTCGCCATTAGCGAGTGATAACGCGCCACCGGGAAAGGCCTGGGTAAACCGTTAAACACCGGATGCTCTGCCAGACTAATCGCCGAGGTTTTACCGTGTACGGTTTCACCGGCACGGCCGACCACACCGCCATAATGTTCAACGATGGCCTGATGCCCGAGGCAAATCCCCAGCACCGGATACATCCCGGCGCAGCGCTTTAATAACGCCGGCATTGAGCCAGCATCGGCTGGCGCCCCCGGGCCGGGTGATAACACCAGCAGCACTGGGCCTTTTTCCTGCTGCATTTTTTCAAAAATATAATCGGCCGGGACAGTATTGCGATACAGCTTTAAGCTCACGCCCAGCTGTGCAAATTCATCCACCAGGTTGTAAGTAAAAGAATCGATATTATCCAGCAGATACACCGTGCAATTAAGGTTCTGGCTCATCTTAATACCCCGCCGCCTGAATAGCGTTAATTACCGCTTGCGCTTTGTTGCGTGTCTCTTCTGCTTCGAGCTTCGCCACAGAGTCAAACACCACCCCGGCACCGGCCTGAATATAGGCCATCCCCTGAGCAACATAGGCTGAGCGGATTACAATGCAGCTATCAAAATCGCCGTTACCGGCCAGATAACCAACAGCACCGCCATAAGAGCCGCGTTTTTTACCCTCAACACCGCGAATAAGCTCAGCGGCCTTCACCTTAGGTGCACCCACCAGGGTTCCCATATTCATACAGGCCTGATACGCATGCAGCGCATCGAGCTCAGGTTTTAGCTGGCCCACCACCCGCGATACCAGGTGCATCACGTAGGAATAACGGTCGACTTTTAGTAACTCTTTCACGTAGCGGCTGCCGGGCGTGCTGATGCGTGCCACATCATTGCGGGCTAAATCCACCAGCATTAAATGCTCGGCTTTTTCTTTTTCATCCTGGCGCAGCTCCAACTCAATGCGGCTATCCAGATCGCGGTCAATACTGCCATCGGCGGCAAAGCCGCGGCGGCGGGTGCCGGCGATGGGGTAAATCTCCACTTCGCGGCTGGCGGCATTAAACTTCAGCGCCGACTCCGGTGAGGCGCCAAACAGGCAAAACTTGGGGTCTTGCAGATAAAACATATAGGGGCTGGGGTTCAGCTGCTTTAACTTGGCATAAGCCTGCAGCGGCTTAGGGCAGGGCAGCGAGAAACAGCGCGACGGTACCACCTGAAAGATATCGCCGGCGACAATATGTTGCTTTAGCGTTTCGACCTGGGCTTCAAAATCGGCATCGCTAATATCAACCGCAATCTCTTTGCTGCTGGCGGCTTGCCCCACAGCCAATGGCTGGCTATGCAGTAGCTGTTGTTTTAACTGCTCCAGCCGTTTACCAATGGCAAAGCAGTTGGCAGGAGCCGCTTCGCCGCAAAATACATTGCCCACTAAGCGGCTTTGCTGCGCTTTATGGTCAATCACCAGTGCAGTTTCGGCCAGGTAAAACAGATAATCCGGGCACTGATTTTCTTTTACCGGCACCTCGGGTAACTGCTCGATATTGGCCACCATATCATAGCCAATCACGCCGCCTAAAAAGATGGCAAAGGGTTCATCACCCTGGCTGCGCAATTGCTGCTGTATTAAACGTAGCGCACTAAACGGATTAGGCTGTGTTAAGCGGCTGACTTCATCCAATAGCGGATCGGGTAGTGCAAACTCGGCGACTAACACAGCTGCAGTGGTCTGACCGGTACCGGAGTGCTGTGGATAACTGCTGGTCAGACAGGTACCGGAGTGCTGTGGATAAGTGAGGCTGGCGATGGGGCTAAGCAGATCGGCTAAAAAGGGCAGCAGGGTAAGGCCGTTGCTGCTTAACGCGGTAATACTGACCTGTTGACCGTTACACTCAATACGCAGTGCGGCGTCGATCAGCATCAGGCTGTTGACGCTGTTTTTGCTGTCAATCTCGGCTGATTCCAGCAGCAGTGAGCAGCGGTCGGCCTGACACAGGCTGGCATAAGCCGCTAAGGCATCGCGCTGATAGGGCAACGTTAGCGCTATACTGGCCACCTCGCCTGGGGTGTCTGTGATATGGCTGAAAATCATCTTAATAATTTTCCTTAATTTTTAGTTGGTTAACCTGTTGCTATTGGTTTATCGCCGGCCAACCCCAAAACTGCGCCCAAAAAAAAGCCCGTTTCGGGAGAAACGGGCCTGGGTTTCTAAAGCGAATACAACGCCTACACACGCCCGTTGGGAATGTGCCACCACCAGTTGATCAGTGAAAACGTTGTTAGAAATTGCATTGGCTTTAACTACCTTATTCTTGAACGTCTACATAAAACCGCGAATCGGGCTTGGCGTCAAGCCCTGTTCACTAAAAATCATCAATAAAAACGTATAAAAGTCTGGACGGCTCTATTGGTTGGCAGCTTGTTGTTGCTGCAACTGCTCAATTTTCTGCCAAAGCTCCTCGCTTTCTGCCGTCAGGTCAGCAAATAAACGCATATCGCCATTGCGCTGGGCATGCATCGCTTGCTCCAATTTTTGATCATACGCTTTGCGCAATTTCTTTACCGGATCGGATTTTAACCAGCCAAACATCATCGTTGCTCCATTAATTTGATGGTACAGCATACGTCAGGATGCGGAAAAAGGTTCACTGTCCTTGAATGGCCTGTTTGTGCGACAATAGCTACCTAATTAGAGGATGATATGAAAATAGATCTACATAGCCACACCAACCACTCAGACGGCTTGTTGCCGGTTGCTGAGCTGCTGGCGCGGGCAATCAGCTGCAATCTGGATGTGCTGGCCATTACCGACCACGATACGGTGAGTGCCTTGCCACAGGCTGCGGCCTGGCTGACAGAAACTCAAGCACCGCTAACGCTGATTAACGGTGTAGAAATTTCTACCGCCTGGCATGAGTTTGAAATTCATATTGTCGGTTTAAATATCAAGCCGGACTGCCCACAGTTCCTGGCGCGGTTGGCGTCACAACAACAGCGGCGGCTGCAGCGGGCCGAGGAAATGGCCCGCCGGCTGGAAAAAGCGCAAATCCCAGGCGCATTAGAGGCGGTGTTGGCTGAGGTTGGCGATGGCGCCATTACCAGAAGTCATTTTGCACGCTTTCTGGTGAAAACCGGCCGTGCCGATTCGATGAATGCGGTATTCAAAAAGTACCTGGCGCGCGGTAAAACCGGCTATGTACCCAATAATTGGGTCGATTTAGCCAGTGCCGTACAATGGATCCATGATGCCGGCGGCCAGGCCGTGCTGGCGCACCCATTAAAATACAACCTGAACGGCCGCTATTTAAAGCGCCTGGTCACCGATTTCGCCGCAGCCGGCGGCGATGCGATGGAAATTATTTCCCCGCAACAAACGCCGGTGCAGCGGCGCGAGCTATGGGCGCTTTGCCAGCAACATCAGCTAACTGCTTCTGTCGGCTCGGATTTTCATCAACCAACAGCTTGGAATGAGCTTGGAAAGCATCTATATTTACCAGACGACGTCACGCCCGTTTGGGTCAGCTGGGGCCTGATCTCAAAACGCGCAGTCTCAGAATCCAAAGCAGAACCCCAGGCAGAGCCAGAGTCAGAACTAAACCGTACAGCGGCCAAGTCCGCTGCATCAACTATCAGCATGGATACGCCAACATGAGCCAGTTTTTTCATATTCACCCGGAAAACCCGCAGCAGCGTCTGTTAAAGCAAGCGGTGCAAATTATCCAGAAAGGCGGAGTGGTGATTTTCCCAACCGACAGTGGATATGCGCTTGGCTGTCATGTGGGCGATAAAACCGCTATGGATCGCATTATGCAAATCCGTCAGGTCAGCGGTGAACACCACTTTACACTGATGTGTCGCGATTTGTCGGAGTTGTCGGTATATGCCAAGGTGGAAAACACCGCCTTTCGACTGATTAAAAATAACACCCCCGGTGCCTACACCTTTATTTTACGCGGCACCAAAGAAGTGCCGCGACGGCTGTTAAATGAAAAGAAGAAGACCATCGGCCTGCGCATTCCAGAAAATAAAATCGCGCTGGCGCTCTTGGAAGAGCTGGCCGAGCCTTTATTGACCACCAGCTTAATTTTACCCGGGCAGGAATTTGCCGAGAGTGATCCGGATGAGATGCGGCATCAGCTGGAGCGGCAGGTCGATTTGATTCTGCATGGCGGTATTATCGGTGAGGACCCAACCACAGTGGTCGACTTATCGGAAGACGCACCGCAGATTATTCGTCAGGGCCGTGGCGATAGCCGGCCGTTTGAATAAGTAACGAGTTAAGATGGCTGAGCAGCTACCGCCGTTAACGATACAGCAACCGTTACCGCTGGCCTTTGTCCGCGGTGAGGCGGTACTGGAGCGGCCGGAAGATCTCTATATCCCGCCAGATGCGCTGGAGGTGCTGCTCGATACCTTTGAAGGCCCGCTGGATTTTCTGCTGTATTTAATTCGCAAACATAAGTTTGATTTGGTCGATTTGCCGGTAAACGAAATTACCCTGCAATATATGGAATATATTGAGCTGATGCAGGAGCTGAATTTCGAGCTGGCAGCCGAATATCTGGTGATGGCCGCCATGCTGGCGGAAATTAAATCGCGCCTGCTGTTGCCGAAAATCACTAACCTGGAAGACGATGAGCACGACCCACGCGCCGAGCTGGTGCGCCGCTTACAGGAATATGAAATCTTTAAACAAGCAGCGACCGATCTGGATGCCTTACCGCGCGATGAGCGCGACTATTTTACTGCCCAGGCCAGCCTGGCTGATAACTTCAGCCCTTTATTGATTTTACCGGATGTGGATTTTACGGAGCTGATCAGTGCCTTAAATGACATAGTCAAGCGTAGCAAGGCGCTGGCGCATCATCATATTCAGCGTGAACATTTGTCGACCCGGGAGCGGATGAGCCGTATTCTGGATTTACTGCAGCAGCGGCAGGGTTATCTGGAGTTTGCTGAATGCTTTGACTTAACTGAAGGCCGGGAAGGCGTGGTAGTGACCTTTTTAGCGATCCTGGAGCTAACCAAAGAAAAGCTGGTAGAGCTGATCCAGGTGGCGCCTTATGCACAAATTCATGTCAAACTGGCGCTAAGTGAGGCATAATGGCGCAGAAAATTAACGACATTCAATTACTGCAACTTGTCGAAGCTGCGATCTTTGCTGCCGAAAAGCCCCTTAGCCGCGCCGAATTGCAAGCCACAGTGCTGGAGGGCTTTAACGTCAGCGCGAAGCGGCTGCTACAATGTCTGAAACAACTGCAGGACGATTACAGTGCCCGTGGCATCCAATTGATGGAAACGGCCAGTGGCTACCGGTTTCAAACCCGCCCTGAATTAAGTGAACCGCTGGCCAGACTCTGGCCCGAGCGTTCACCGCGTTATTCGCGTGCGGTGCTGGAAACTTTAGCCTTAATTGCTTATCGCCAGCCTATTACCCGCGGTGAAATTGAGCAAATTCGCGGCGTATCGGTCAGTAGCCAGATTATGCGCACCCTGACCGAACGCGGCTGGGTCAAGGTGGTCGGCCACAAAGAAGTACCGGGTCGGCCCGGGCTTTATGCCACTACTGAGGCCTTTTTAGATTACTTTGGCTTACGCCATTTAGACCAATTACCGCCATTAGCCGAGTTTGCAGCCTTGCAACCGGCAGAAGCGGAATTATTAACCACCGTCGGGATGACAGGAGAGCTCCACTAATGAGTGAAAAATTACAGAAAGTTTTGGCCCGCGCCGGTATCGGTTCGCGCCGCGAAATGGAAGACTATATCAGCCGTGGCCGCGTGACCGTGGATGGTAAACCGGCTAGCCTGGGCGATCGGGTTACCCCGACTCAGGCGATCCGCGTTGATGGTCATCCGGTGCAGGTGGCGAGCGAAGAGCAGCAAGTTTGTCGGGTGCTGGCTTATCACAAGCCCGAGGGCGAGATTTGTTCGCGTACCGATCCGGAAGGACGGCCCACGGTGTTCTCGCGCTTACCGAATATCAAGGGTGCGCGTTGGATCGCCATCGGCCGGCTGGATATCAATACCTCAGGTTTACTGCTATTTACCACTGACGGCGAGCTGGCTAACCGCCTGATGCACCCTAAGTTTGAAGTCGAGCGCGAATATGCGGTGCGGGTTTTCGGTGAGATTAACGATGCCATGATCCAGCGCCTGCGCACCGGGGTGGAACTGGAAGACGGTAAAGCTAACTTTAAACGTATTAAAGCGCTGCCGGGCGAGGGGATTAACCGCTGGTTCCATGTGGTGCTTACTGAAGGCCGTAACCGTGAGGTACGCCGGATGTGGGAATCGCAGGGCGCGGTTGTAAGCCGGCTGATCCGGGTACGCTATGGTGATCTGTTGTTGCCTAAGCACTTACCTGCTGGTGGTTATACCGAATATCCCCTTGCTGAAGTGAACTATCTGCGTAACCTGGTCGGGTTAAAAGACGAAGTGGCCACGCTGGTAAAACCGGAAGATCGCACCGAGCGGCGTCGCCGCCTGGCCAGCATGAAACGGGCGGTGCGTAAGCATCAAATTGCCGAGAAAACGCCTGGTAAAAAAACTGAGCCCAGCGCAAAAGCCAACCGGGCCGAGCCGGCCAAGAAACCGACTGCGACTAAAGGTCAGACGGGTAGAGGCAACAGCACACAACGGCAGCCAACCGGCAAAACCCCAACCCGTGAAGGCAGAGGCTAATTATCCACAGCACTCCGGTACCGGTCTGACCACTTTATCCACAGCACTTCCTGCTTAAAAATGGTACCGGTACGACCAGTTACCCGCCTTAACGCACCTTGCTTTTGCGGATCAGCCGGTACAGCAACTCAGGTGATAGCCGGGCGATGCAAGCCGCCAGCTTTTCTTTAAAGCCGCCGATAACAATATAACTATTACCTTTACGCAATGCTTTGAGTGTTGCTGTAGCAAACTCATCGGCCGTCATGGCTTTTGCCTGGGCATCATCCATTTTACCGAGCGCTTCGCCACTGCCGGTTAGTGCATTCATTGAAACTGCTGTTTTCACAAAGCCGGGGAAAACCACCGCCACGCGAATACCCTGGTTATACAGCTCGGCCCGCACGCTATTGGCCCATAAGTGCAGCGCTGCCTTAGCAGCAGAGTAGCTGCCGCGGTATTGGGTACCGACTAAACCTGCGACACTGGAGATAAACACCAACTGGCCGGCGCCTTGTTTTAACATCACCGACAACACCCGCCGACTCAACGCCACCTGCGCAAAGTAATCAATTTCCATAATTTTGCGGTCAGTGTCGCTGCTGGTATCCATTACTAGCGCGCGCTGGCTGATCCCGGCGTTATTGATCAGCCAGTCCAGCCGGCCGTAGTGATGAGTAATCTTATCAAGCGCTTGCTGCTGAGCATGCTCATCGCAAACATCCAACGGCACTGTTAAATGCCGTTCTGGATGCGGCAGACTTTGCTGCACGCGCTCAAGCTCTGTTCTGCGGCGGGCGCTCAGCACCACCTTGGCGCCGGCTCTAGCAAATTGCTTTGCCAAAGCTTCACCGATGCCCCCTGACGCACCGGTGATCCAGATAACCTTGTCTTGTAGCGATATTGTCATTGTTATAGCCATCTTAAGATACAGATGGCCGATGTTAGGGGATTTACGGTGTGACTGTCAAAGTGAAGTCACGGTGACTGGTCAGACCGGTACCGGAGTGCTGTGGATAAGTTAGCTGCCGACCCGGAATTTACGGTTAAAGTGGCGCTTAAACAGCATAATGGCACTGATACCCATCACCGGGGCGATAATCCAGCTAACCACTTGCCATTGACCAGTCAGCACTTCGGCCAGTAAGCGGCGGCCACCGGCAGCAAAAAAGGCAGTGTAAAGCGCGATACCGGTGCCAATCATTGAAGTAAAGTGCTCAATAATCCATTGCCGCGGCTGCAAAGTGGGTTGACGGATATAACGCAAAATCCCAATCACTGTCATAGCACCCACACCGCTAAAGATGATTGATAACAAATCACTGGCAGCAATACCGACTATTGCCAGCGCAACACTACCGACCAACAACGCCCATACCGGCCCCTGATAAGACCATACCCGCAGCTGTGCCAGGTCGGCTTTTACTTTCAGCACACCGTATGCATGTCGCACTGTCACCCAGGTTAATAAGCTGAGTTGCAACAGAAAGAACGAAAACAGCCGCCGCTCAGTAATAAATTTCTGCAGTTGTGCTGCGGTCCAGTTCGGGTTCTGGCCATAAACCACGGTAGGGCTATAAAGCACCATCAGGCACATCAGTACCCCGGAGCCCGCAATTAACAGCATCATCTGGTAGTAAAGCTTACCGGCTGTATTGTGTAACATACTGCCTTTGGCACTGACGACCGGCACCCAAAACAACATCAGGCAAATGCCCCCCAATAAAATGTGCAGAGCAAGTAAGCTGGTATGTAAGTAGTTCATTTAACGCCTCCTCTGGCTGAAAACAGATTCAGCTTACGCTTGCAGTTGCCCGACCGCAGGTGCCGGAAGTCAGGATTTTCGCACATGACTTTTGGCCTATTGCACTCGTTACGACAAACGTCATAATGAGCTGATGAAATACCATTTTCCGCTGGCAACCCTGGCCGGCATCCTGACCTGGCTACTGGTATCCGGTATCACTTTGATGCTGCTATTACGGCTGCCTGCACCACAGCCACTGCTGCCAGCCAGCCTGCTATTGTTACTCTATGGTATGAGCTTTATCTTTCTGACGCAGGAGCAGCATCCACTGGGTCTTGGTGGCCGCTATGGTCGCTGGCTGCTGCCGCTACCACTGATCTGCGCCTTCGCCTTACAGTGGTTGTTACCGACCGCTATTTTTGACTATCTGGCCATACTGACCATTATCTGGGTCTGTTTGCTGCCACATCTGATGTCGCAGCGTTTGGCGTTGCTACTGACCCTGGGCATAGTGGCGCTATGGTTTGGCTTACAGGCCTATCTGGAGCAGCGCAGTTTGTGGATCACCGCAGCGCTGTACGGTAGCTTTCATTTATTTGCGGTACTGATGCAGACTGCAATTAAGGCTGAAACCGAGGCGCGCGCTGAATTAACAGAAAAGCATCGTCAATTGCTGGCCGCGCAACAACTATTACAGCTGGCCTCACGCGCAGAAGAGCGTAATCGGATCGCCCGCGATCTGCATGATTTATTAGGACATCATTTGACGGCGCTGACGATACAATTGCAGGTTGCCAGTTATCAGTGTGATGGCGAGGCCAAACTTCAGGTTGAGAAAAGTCTGCAACTGGCCAGATTGCTACTTTCTGATGTGCGCGAAGCGGTATCCGCGATGCGCGACAGTTCCGAGCTGGATTTAAAGCAGTTATTTGCCCCCTTGCTGCAGCATTTACCGGATAGCTTGCAGGTTGAGCTGGATATAGCACCCAAATTAAAAGCCAGCTCCTTAAATCAGGCTCAGCATCTACAGTATCTGGTGCAGGAAGCCATCAGTAATACCCTAAAACATGCCAATGCCAGCTGCTTGTGGATCCATGCCAGGGAGGCAGAGCAGGGCATCGCCTTAGAGATTAAAGATAATGGTCAGCTAAAGGCAAACTGGCAGCCAGGTAACGGTCTGATTGGCATGCGCGAGCGCGTTGCCGAATGTGGCGGCAAGCTGCATCTTGCCGCTGATGCCGGAAGTCTGGCGTTACAAATCTGGTTACCTCAGGCAGGAGTGGCCGATGTTTAAAGTGTTATTAGTCGACGATCAGAAGCTAATCCGTGATGGCATTCGCAGCTTGCTGGCGATATCCGGTAAGGTCGAAGTGGTCGGCGAAGCCTGTGATGGCAGTGAAGTCGTAGCACTGTGGCAAAGCTGCCAACCCCAAGTTATCCTGATGGATCTGTCGATGCCGAAAATGGATGGCATCGCCGCCATTAAAGCCTTGAAAGCAGCCGGCAGCGATACGCCGGTGCTGGTATTGACCACCTTTGACGACCATGAGTTGGTACTGCAAAGCCTGCAAGCCGGCGCCCGTGGCTTTCTATTAAAGGATGTGTCGCTGGACACGCTAATCAAAGCCATAGAGAGCCTGGCGGCCGGGGGCAGCTGTTTTCAACCTACTATTACTGAGCGCTTATTGCAGCAATTACCCGGCAGTGCCGATACTCAGTACCGCAAGCCGGCGTTGCCAGAGCCGCTAACGGATAAAGAGTTAGAGATTTTACGGCTGATGGCGGCTGGCTACAGTAATAAAGAAATTGCCAGCGCCTTGTTTAAATCTGAAGGCACAGTAAAAAACCAGTGCTCGACCATCTTAAGTAAGCTCGGGGTGCGGGATCGCACCCGAGCGGTATTACTGGCTTTGGAGCTGGGCCTTATCACCCTCTAAACTTATCCACAGCACTCCGGTACCGGTCTGACCAGCTTATTCACACGGCTCCATTTTCTTTGGTAAGAGCAGGGTCGGACCTGCTAGTTGCGATAGCCGTTGGGGTTGTGTTTCTGCCAGCGCCAGGTATCGCGCACCATATCGTCCAGTGTCTTCTCTGTTTTCCAACCCAGTAAAGTCAGCGCTTTGGTTGGCTCAGCATAACAGACCGCAATATCACCAGGGCGACGCGGCGCAATCTGATACGGCACCGCCACCTGATTCACTTCGCTAAAGGCGTTAACCATATCCAGCACGCTGTAGCCAACGCCGGTACCGAGGTTAATCGCCTCAACACCTTTACTCTGTTCCAGATATTGCAGCGCCTTTAAATGACCATTGGCTAAATCCACGACATGAATATAATCGCGCACGCCGGTACCATCTTTGGTCGGATAATCGTTACCAAACACACTGAGTTGTTGGCGTTTGCCGACCGCGACCTGGGAAATAAACGGCATTAGATTATTCGGAATGCCATTAGGATCTTCGCCGATCTGGCCACTTTCATCGGCGCCGACCGGGTTAAAGTAGCGCAGCAGGACAATAGACCAGTCTGGTTCGGCCTTTACCAGGTCTTCCAGGATCAGCTCAATCATCAGCTTACTCTGGCCATAAGGGTTAGTGGCCGAGCGGGGCGAGGTTTCTTTGATCGGCACTTCCTTGGCATCACCATAAACGGTGGCCGAAGAGCTGAATACCAGCTTTTTGACATTAAAATGCCGCATCACCCGGCACAAGGTAACAGTACCCGAGACGTTATTGTCGTAATAATGCAGGGGCAGTTCGGTCGATTCACCTACCGCCTTTAAACCCGCGAAATGAACCACCGCGCTGATTTTATACTGGCTGAATACTGCCGTTAGCGCCGCCTGATCGCGAATATCACCGGTGATACTTAACAGCGTGCGCCCGGCAAGTTGTTCTACCCGCTTTAGCGACTCTGCCGAGCTGTTACTAAAATTATCAAAGCTAATCACGTTATAGCCGGCGCGCAGCAAACACAGTGCTGTGTGGCTACCGATGTAACCAGCACCGCCGGTCAGCAAAATATAAGAGCTCATAGGCAATCCTTTGGCTAAAAAACGAAACAGTTAAGGCAAGACTTTTTTATAGGGTTTAACAGTCGCCTTAACATAAACGCCTGCTGCCCAATACGGGTCAGCCGCGGCCCAGGCTTCTGCTTCTGCTAACGATGGGAATTCAGCCACCACCAGTGAGCCGGTAAAGCCGGCTGCGCCCGGATTGTCCGAATCAATGGCGGGCAGCGGGCCTGCCATTAGCAGCCGCCCCTCAGTTTTTAATTGCTCCAGGCGGGCTAAATGCGCCGGCCGGGCTTGTAACCGTTTTTCCAGACTATTGGCCGCATCTTCGGCATAAATCATATAGAACATGTTAAAACTCGCTACGCTAGAAATTCTGGCTGCACCTTAGCAGATTTGTGCTTTAAAACCAATTCAGGCCGGCAGGTCGGGCTAGGATTTCCCGCCACAGGCTGTTAGCATGAAGGCGCTTTTTCTAACAATAACTAAAAAAATCCATTCAGGGAGTCCACCCACGCATGAAACGTGAACAATTCAGTTCCAGCCTTGGCTTTATTCTGGCCGCGGCCGGCTCCGCAGTTGGTATCGGTAATCTGGTCGCCTTTCCGGTAATGGCCAGTAAAAATGGCGGCGCCGCCTTCCTTATCATGTACGCGATTTTCGTGTTCTTTATTTGTTTACCGGTGATGCTGGCCGAGATGAGCTTGGGGCGTCACACGCGGCAAAACCCACTTGGCGCTTACACCCAAATTGGCCAAAACCGGGCCTGGCGTACTGTGGGTTGGTTATCGGTGATTACGCCCTTTATGATTGGGGTGTTCTATCTGGTGATCACCGTCTGGATCGCCGGTTACCTCGGTAAGGCGCTGCTTGGTCAGCTTGATCAACTTGCTGACCCTGATGGCTTCGGCGCCTTTATCAATAGTAATGAGCTGTTCGTGTATATGGCCATCGTCGTGGGCTTAACCTTTCTGATCCTGCAAGGCGGTGTAAAAAAGGGCATTGAAAAGGCCACCACCATCTTGATGCCAACATTGTTTATTATGCTGATTTTGTTGGTTATTTATGTGCTAACAAAAGAAAATGCCATGCTGGGTGTTAAGTTTTTCCTGATCCCGGACTTCACTAAGCTCACCGGGCAGGTATTAAATGGTGCACTGGCGCAGGCATTCTTTTCCTTGTCGCTGGCAATGGGGATTCTGATCACTTATGGCTCTTATATCCAAAAACATGACAATATCGTCTCAGCCGGTAAAACGGTAGCCGGCTTATCCTTGCTGGTTGCGGCCTGCTCAGGTTTGTTGATCTTGCCTGCGGTGTTCTCGTTTAATCCGGACATTCAAATAGCCGAACTGTCAGAATCCAGCATTGGTATGATTTTTATGTTCCTGCCAAAAATCTTCCTGGCATTGCAGGCTGACATAGGCTATTTCGGTGCCTCTTTTATTGCTGCTTTTTTCTTCTTGCTGGTGTTTTTTGCCGCCATGACCTCACTGGTGTCGATTATCGAAGTGCCGGTGGCCAGTGTGATGGATGGTAAGGGATTAAGCCGGCGCAAAGCGCTATACTCATTGGGGGGGGCCATGGTGCTGCTGGCGGTAGTCTGTGCTTTGTCGTTTGGCCGTATTGATTGGCTGAGCAATATTCTAAGCTATGGCGGCAACAACAAGTCTTTCTTTGATTTGGTTTACGATATGTTTTACGAAACCATTCTGCCATTAAATGGCTTCCTGCTCTGTCTGTTTGTGGTTTACCGCTGGAAAGCTCACAATCTGGATAAAGAAATCGCCGACGGTAATCCGGGTTTTGCCGGCACAGTGCTGCAAAAATACGTTAACTTCTCTCTAGGTACTTTTATCCCACTGATCCTGTTAATTATTTTTGTGAATACCGTATCGACCATTTATTTTGGTAAAAACTTGCTGTTCTAACTGGACAGACCGGTACCGGAGTGCTGTGGATAAACTGGTCGGCGTGGTACCGGAGTGCTGTGGATAAATCAGGCCTGAGTCGCAATCAGGCTGGTGCGGCGGCTGCCAAGGGTGTCGGGAATTTTCCCAAGTTGGCAAGCCGCCTGACTAACATTAAGCCCCTGCGCCTGACAACGCTCGGTTAGCAGCGGTAAAAATTTTTCTGCTTGCTTTAGTGCAGCGGGCTGATCAGTATAAAACTGTAACTGCAGATCCTGCGCCGCCAGCTTAGCCACGACCAGTAATTGGCCATAGTGCCCCAAATCAAACTTCATTGTCAGTTGCCAGTGTTTTTGTTTGCCAGCACCGTTCTTCTCTTTCGCTTCCCGTTGTTCGAGCAGGATCTCGCTGATCCGGCTTTCCTGCTGTTGCTGCAATGCCAGTGGAATAAACCACTGTTGCTGCAGCTGTGGCAGATCGGCATTTTGTAACTGCGATAACTGCAGCAAGCTACTGTGACTGCCCAGTGCCCGCAGCAGCTGACTGGCTTGCTGACTATCCAGCTGACCGATCTGCTGCGCCATAGTCTGAGTGGCACTATTACTGCGGGATGCTGGCGCTGACGGTTGTCGCAGCAAATGCCCCAGCAATAGCTGAATGGCAATAGCCAGGGTGCCGGCGCCGGTACTGGTGTTGGGCTGCAGTTGCAGCGGTTGAAACTGCAGCACCGCCTGTAACTGCTGCTGCACTTCCGCGACAGTTAAAACCCGCTGCCCATCTGGCTGGGCTTGCCGGATCTGTTGTAGCAGGGCAACGACAGCCGGCGGCATCTCCGGCAGTGCTGCCAACCGTGCCGGGCTGTTGCTAAGTAAAGGTAACAGTTGCCGCCAACCTTGCTCGGCGACGCCAGTGCTGTTATTCAGATTTACCGCTGTCGGACGCTCTGCGGCAGAGTTTTGCCATGGCAAGGGCTTTAACAAGTCTTTCTGACTTAGCTGCAGTTGCTGCTCGGTGGCAATAGGCAGAATACTCAGGCTGCCAGCATTGCTTTTACTTGCTGCGGTATTACTGGTTAACTGATTTAGCAGTTGCAGCGTGACCGTCTGCACTGGAGTCGTTATGCCTGCAGGTAATTTAAAGGGCTCGCCGGCCAATTGTGGCGGTGCTTCACCACGACTCAGTTGCTGTTGTAATAACGCCAGCTGTTTGGGGTCCTGTAACAGGCGTAGCTGTGCGCTGCTAAGCGGTACCTCTGTTGCGACACCCGCCAACACTTTAACCTGCAGCTGCACCCCTCCATCGGCCAACGGTTGCATTTGTAGCAGTAACGGCACACCGCTGGGAATGGCCGGTAGTTGTTGCAGTGGCAGCCGCAGCGGGCCTTGCGACGTTTGGATCAATAACTCCGGCCCTTGCTTGGCGTTTAGTTGTAAACGGGCGAAATAATCGGCGCCAGGCTGCAGTTTGGCGCTGCTTAACTCAACTTTTACGCCACTGAGTTGTTGCAGGGTCTGATCCAGGTTCAGGGGTTTCATCGTGCTCTCCTGATTCGTCGCTGCCGGCCATTGTTTCATTAGCGGTAGTTTTTCTGCAACTAAGCTTTGTAGCAAGGCAGGCTCTTTTAGCACACTAAGCGGTAAAGTTAAGCTTTTTGCGGGTTGCTCGGGCTGAATTTTTAGCTCCCCGTTGGCATCGAGGTTAAGCAGCAGCGGAATTTTTGCCGCCAGCTGTGTACTAAGGGCGGATGTCAGAACCGGGCTACCGGCCAGGTTGGGTGTTTCGCCGCGGTTAAGTTGTTGGGTAAGCAGGGCCAATGCCTTGGGATCCTGTAACGCAGTAACTTGGGCCGGGGTAAGTGGTACGGTAACGCTGGCTGCTGGCAGGCTCAGATGTAGCTGTAGCGATGTTCCCTGACCTAAGCTGACACTTACTGTTAGTGGTTGAGTCAGCGGCAATGCCGGTAATTGATTTAGTGGCAAGCGTAGTTCACGCCCGCCAACTTGCAAGCGTAATACGGGTTCAGTATCTTGCAGCAATTGCGCTGGGTAGGGCGTGTTCAGTGACAGCTGGGGTTTTTGTTGCGGTAACGCTGACAGCACACCACCGGATAAAGGCAATAGAGGATCCATTAACGGATAACCCGATATCGCTGGATGTAGCAACACTCTGAAAGCTCAAGTCGGTGCGAGGTTCTGCACAACAGTGCGCTGGTTAAGCTGGTCAGACCGGTACCATCATGTAACAGAAAGTGCTGTGGATAAGTTGCGTGAAAGATGCTGATCTGGATCATGGCTAAGTACCGGTTCTGATTCGTATTCGCCGCCTGTTGTGCTACTATGCGCGCAATTTTTTGCAGAGTCGATAGTTAAGGCCAGTGGATCTTACTCAGTCAACTTTAAATCACACCCCAGCCGTGCTGCTCAGTGCCAGCGGGCTTAGCTGCGTCAAGCAGGACAGGGTACTGTTCGAGCAATTATCGCTCAGTGTCAGCGCCGGGCAGCTATTACAAATTAAAGGCAAAAATGGCGCCGGCAAAAGCAGCTTATTGCGGATTTTGGCCGGTTTGGCCAGGCCAGAAGAAGGCGAGCTGTATTATCAGGAGCGCGCGCTATCTGACGTCAGTGCCGATTACGCGGCTAACCTGTGCTTTATCGGCCATCAAAGTGGTATTCACGAGCAACTGACTGCACTGGAAAATTTACGCTTCTGGCGTGCGGCAACCGATCTGAAGCCGGCTGATGATCTGGCGTTGCTGGCAAGTTTAGGGCTGGCAGGCTTAGAGGATATTCCGTGCCGGATGTTATCAGCTGGACAGCAGCGCCGGGTATCGCTGGCGCGGCTTTGGACCAGCCGGGCACAGCTGTGGATCCTGGATGAGCCTTTCACCGCGCTGGATCAAACGGCCATCGGCACCTTGCAACAGCACTTTATCGCCCATTTAGAGCGGGGCGGCGCCATTATTCTGACCACCCATCAGCCGCTTAGCCTGCAGTATGCCGGGCTCTTTGCCCTGGAGATCCACTACCGATGGTAAGCTACGGCGTCTTTTTACAACGCGAACTGCGGCTGCTGGCCCGGCAGAAATCTGATTGGCTCAATCCGGTGCTGTTTTTTATCATTGTGTTGACGCTGTTCCCGATAGGCGTTGGCCCGGAGCCCAATATGCTGCGTATAATGGCACCGGGGATAGTCTGGATCGCCGCCTTGCTCAGCGTGTTACTGGCTGCCGAGCGGCTGTTTAAAGATGATTACCGCAACGGAGTGATAGAGCAACTGGTAGCTGCTCGACATGCGCTGTTGCCTTTTGTGCTGGCGAAAATCAGCGCTAACTGGTTAAGCACCGGCTTGCCGCTGGTGCTGTTGTCACCGCTGGTGGCGCTGTTGTTTAATCTGGAGCTGCCGGCACTGCAGGCGATGGCCTTAACTCTGCTGCTTGGCACGCCGGTACTGAGTTTATTGAGCGTGTTAGGCGCAGCCATTACGGTTTCTGCCGATAAGGGTGGGATTTTACTGGCACTGCTGATTCTGCCGCTGTATATTCCGCTGCTAATTTTTGCCAGTGCAGCGATTGAGGCTGCCAGCATGGGATTAGCATATCAGGGACAGTTGGCAATTTTACTGGCAATCGTATTGTTTGCGCTGGCACTGGTGCCGATGGCAGTGTGCAGTGCGCTTAAGATAAATGTGAGCTGATATGTTTAAGTGGTTACATCCGCTGGCCAAGCCAGAAACCCTTTATCATTTTTGCGGTAAACTTTCGCCCTGGTTAATGGCTGCCGCTCTCTTTACGCTGCTGCTTGGCAATATCTGGGGCCTGGGCTTTACGCCGACCGATTACCAGCAAGGTGACAGCTACCGTATTATTCATATTCATGTGCCGTCGGCCATTATGTCGATGGGTGCCTATATGGCGATGGCGATCGCTGCCTTTACGGCTCTGGTGTGGCAAATTAAAACCGCGCAATGGGCGGTGCTGGCTATTGCACCTATTGGCGCTGTCTATACTGCCATTGCCCTGCTTACCGGTATGGCCTGGGGTGAACCGATGTGGGGCGCCTGGTGGGTATGGGATGCCCGTTTAACATCACAGCTTATCCTGTTATTTTTATATTTTGGGGTCATGGCATTACATGGTGCCTTTTCTGATCGGCAAACCGGGGCCAAGGTGGCAAGCTTACTGGCTGTAATCGGCACCATTAATCTGCCCATTATTCACTTCTCAGTTGAATGGTGGAATACGCTGCATCAGGGCGCCACCATTACCAAATTTGCTAAACCGTCGATCGATCCCAGCATGCTCTGGCCATTATTAATGAGTTTACTGGCCTTCAAGCTACTGATGTTATGGTTAACCTGTGTACGTTTGCGTACGGCCATTCTGGAAAATGAACAGCACAGACCCTGGGTAAAACAACTGGTGGGTAAAGTATGATGCACAGTCTTGTTGAATTCGTACTGTTTTTTGATGTCGCTGCAGAGATCCCGCAGAAACTTTTTGGTCTTTTTCCGTTCTATTTCGCCAGCTTTAGCGATTTTCTACAAATGGCGAGTAACGGTGTCAGTTATGCCTTTTATGTTTGGCTAGCCTATGCCTTAACCTATCTTTTGCTTATTGGGTTAATCATCTGGAGTTATTTTAATCATCGGCAATTTAAACAGCAGCTCGAAGCAAAATTGGCGCGCGAGCAACGTGTTAAGCAGTATCAGGAGCAACAGACCTAATGCAATCAAGACGTCAGAAACGCCTGTTTTCCATCATCCTGGTGATTGGCCTGATGGCCGGTGCCGTTGGCGCCATGCTCTACGCGCTGAGTCAGAATATTAATTTGTTCTATACCCCGGGCCAGCTGGTTAGCGGTACCGGCCCAAATAAGGTGAAGCCTGAGGTCGGGCAAAGGTTGCGTCTGGGTGGCATGGTAGTGCCGGGCACAGTACAGCGCGATGACACCAGTTTACGGGTGCGTTTTGATTTAACCGATGATAGCGGTGAAATCGCCACCATTGAGTACGACGGTATTCTGCCGGATCTGTTTCGCGAAGGGCAGGGCATAGTGGCGCAGGGCATTTTAAAAGCACCAACCCTACTGGTCGCCTCGGAAGTATTAGCCAAGCACGACGAAGAATATATGCCGCCGGAAGTGGCCGAAGCGGTAAAAGGCATCCGCCATGTGCCACCCAGTCAGTGGCAGCAGAATTCGCAGCAAAACCCGCCACAAAACAACAGTAGCAGTGCTGGCAACTACGGAGGCTAGGCGATGATCCCTGAATTAGGTCAGCTGACGCTGACGTTCGCCTTTGCGCTGTCGGTATTGCTGGGCGTTATTCCGCTGATTGGTAGCTATACCGCCAATGAGCGGGCACTGCTGGTGGCTAAGCCGCTGTCGGTTGGTATGTTTGTATTTACGCTGCTGGCCTTTCTGGCGCTAAGCTGGGCCTTCTACCACGATGATTTTACTGTTATTAACGTCGCGACCAACTCCAGCTCGATTTTGCCCTGGTATTTTAAGCTAACGGCAACCTGGGGTTCGCATGAAGGCTCGATGCTGCTATGGGTGATGATTCTGGCAGCCTGGACCGCCTTGGTGGCGCAGTATTCCAAAGGCCTGCCATTGCTAATGCAGGGGCGGATCCTCGGCATTATGGGACTGATCAACGTTGGTTTTATCGCCTTTTCGTTGTTTATGTCCAATCCCTTTGAGCGTAGCTTACCGTTTTATCCGGTAGAAGGCAGCGATCTTAACCCGCTGCTGCAAGACTACGGTATGATTATCCATCCGCCGTTGCTGTATATGGGCTATGTGGGTTTTGCGGTGTCCTTTGCTTTTGCCATAGCGGCGTTGCTCGGCGGCAAATTCGACAGTACCTGGGCCCGCTGGGCCCGGCCCTGGACTTTGGCGGCCTGGTTATTTTTAACTCTGGGTATCATGCTGGGTAGCTGGTGGGCTTATAAAGAGCTGGGCTGGGGCGGCTGGTGGTTCTGGGATCCGGTTGAAAATGCCTCCTTTATGCCCTGGCTGGTCGGTACTGCCCTGATTCACAGTCTGGCGGTAACCGAAAAGCGCGGCACCTTTAAATCCTGGACTGTACTTTTAGCGCTGGGTGCCTTTTCACTAAGCCTAATGGGCGCCTTTTTAGTCCGCTCTGGTGTATTGGTGTCGGTGCATTCCTTTGCGGCTGATCCGGAGCGCGGCGTGTTTTTACTGATTTTCCTGCTACTGGTGATTGGTGGCTCGTTGCTGCTTTACGCCAGCCGCATGCATTCGGTGCGTAGTCAGGCCCGTTATGAGCTGTTCTCGCGCGAAGTGATGCTGTGGGGGAATAACGTCTTTCTGCTCACCGCTACGCTGGTGGTGTTGCTGGGTACCCTGTTTCCGCTGGTACATAAAGAGTTGGGCCTGGGCTCAATTTCGATTGGTGAGCCGTTCTTTAACCAGATGTTTTATTATCTGAATATTCCTTTTGCGCTGTTACTGGGTTTAGGCCCCTGGGTGCGCTGGAAGCAACAAAAAGCGGCACCGCTGTTAAAGCCGTTATCGCTGGTGGCGATTTTTGCGCTGATCCTGGCGCTGGGCACTATGGCCGCTACCCAAAGCATCGCCGCTAATCTGGCGCTACTGGGTTTGCTGCTGGGGGCCTGGGTGGGCGTATCGGCGTTGTTTGAAATTTATCAGCGTTTACAACAGTTTGGTTCAGTGACTGCCGGTGTAGCTAAATTACAGCCATCGCATTACGGCATGACAGTGGCGCATATTGGTTTTGCGGTCATGATCGTCGGTATCGCCATGACGCTGACTTACAGCGAAGAGCGTGATGTGCGGATGGCGATTGGCGATCGGGTTGTGCTGGCCGGCTATGAGTTTGAATTACAGGATGTGTATAAACTCAATGGCCCTAACTACGGCGGCGAAGCGGCCGAGCTGGATGTCCGCACTGTTGATGGTCGCTATGTTACCCACTTACATGCTGAGAAGCGCGAGTATAACATTCAGCGCATGGTGATGACTGAAGCGGCTATCCATGCTCGTTTAAGCCGCGATCTTTATGTGTCGCTGGGCGAAGCGCTGCCGGGTAATGCCTGGGCCATTCGGGTCTATGTGAAACCCTTTGTGCGTTGGATCTGGCTTGGTGGTCTGTTAATGGCGATCGGCGCCCTGATTTCGTTACTGGATAAACGCTACCGCCGTACCGGTACCCAAGCGGGAGCCCAGCATGCGTAAAATCCTGTTCTATATACCGTTACTGGCGTTTCTGGGCTTGTGCTTATTTTTACTCAGTGGCTTATTTTCTGATCCGCGCGAGCGCGATTCGGCCATTATTGGCAAGCCGCTGCCGCAATTTGCGCTGCCGGACTTGATGAACCCAGAGCAAATCTGGACGCCGGAGAGCCTAAAAGGCGAGGCCTACCTGCTGAATGTTTGGGGGATCTGGTGCCCAACCTGTAATGCTGAGCTGGGTTATATGAGCCAGCTGCGCAACGAGCAGGGGGTGCGGATTATTGGCTTGTACTATGTATTGCCGGAAGATCCGATGTTCGGCGAGGTGTTCGACTTAGCCAAATTGCAAGCCGATGTGCAAAGCCGCCTGCAGGCCTTTGGTGATCCTTATCAGTTTAATATTCTGGATCGCCAGCGTCGCTTGTCGTTGGATTTGGGCGTCAGCGGTGCACCGGAGCATTTTATTGTCGATGCCGACGGCATAGTGCGGGCACATCATATCGGCGATATTAACCCGCAGGTGTGGCGCAGTAAGCTGGCACCAATTTATCAGCAATGGGCGGCCAAACCATGATAAGACTCATGATGGTGTTATGCCTGCTGGCCGCAGCACAGCTGCACGCCAGTACCAGTCAGGAGCTGTTGCAGTTTGAGTCTGAACAGCAAAGGCGTCTTTATGCGCAGTTAACGGCCGAGCTGCGTTGCCCGCAATGTCAAAACCAGAATATTGCCGACTCCAATGCCGTGGTCGCAGTCGATATGCGCGAAAAAACCCATGAACTGGTGTTACAGGGCTACAGCCGGCAGCAGGTACTGGATTTTATGATCGATCGCTACGGCAACTTTGTGCATTATCAGCCGCCGGTTAATTCGATCACCATTTGGTTGTGGCTATTACCCGTGCTGGTGCTGGTTAGCTTGTTGCTGTTTCAACTGCGCCGCCGTGCGCTACAACGCAGTGTACATAACGCTGAACAGCCCAGCGAGGAGACAGCGCCAGCAAGCGGGCAACAGGCGGCACTGGATCAGCAACTGGACCAAATTATTGAACGCTACCGGAGTACCAAACCATGATGTGGCAGCTAGTCGCCGGCGCACTCGCCATGTTGGCGTTAAGTGCCATTTTTATTTGCTGGCCCCGCCGTGCCAGCGCTCAGAATAACCAGACTCCGGCGCAGTTATTTGAAGAACGCCTGCAATTATTAGCCTTGGCCCGGGACGCCGGTGAGCTGGCGGAGCAGGATTTCAGCACCGCTGCGGCCGAATTAAAGCAGCAGTTTTTGGAGCAGGAACAGCAGGCGATACGCTATCAGCAGCCGCGGCACAAGGCCATGTTTCATCTGACGCTGGTGCTGTTAACGGCTTTAATTGTCGGGCTGACCTATAGTCAGAATGGCCACTACCGCCAGCTTGGCGACTGGGAATATGCACAGCAGAATTTACCAGCCTTTGGTCAGCGCGCGCTGCTTGGGGAAGGCGAACCTATGGGCGAGCGTGATATGCAGTTATTCTCGCTGGCGCTGCGCACCAAGCTGGCAAAAGAAGGTGATGATGCCATTGCCTGGATGCTGCTGGGCCGGGTGTGGATGACACTTGGTATGCTGGAAGAAGCAGTAGAGTCGTTTGAGCGCTCGTTAAAGCTGATGCCGGAGCGTACGCCGGTGTTGATTAGTTACAGTCAGGCCCTGATTATGCTTGGCGGCGATTTGAATCTGGCCAAAGCCGGTCAAAGTGTCGCCAAAGTATTAATGCGCGAGCCGGAAAATATCGATGCTATTTCGCTGATGGCGTTAATCGCCTATGAGCGCGGAGACAACGAACAAGCGACCGCCGCCTGGCAATTATTGGCCGACAGGTTAGAGCAGGATGATCCGCGGTTAGTGGTGGTGCAGGAACGTTTGAACGAATTAAAAGCCGCAGCGTCTGAGACATTGGCCAGCAGCGCTGCTGCAGAGATCCCAGGCCGTTCCGTTAGCTTGACGTTACAAGTCAGTAATGCGCTTGCCACCGCGCATCCGGACGCCGTACTGTTGGTCTTTGTTAGAGCCGCAGGCGGACCCGCTGTACCTTTGGCCGCGAAGCGTTTACCGATGCAGGCAGGAGTAGTGAATGTTACCCTGACGGTCGCTGATGCAATGCAACCGGGTTGGGATCTGAATCAGGCTGAACTTATTGAAGTGGTAGCACGTATGGCGGTGTCAGGTTCAGTGGAGCGCACCGCTCAGGATGTTGAAGTGGTATCAGCGCCGCTGGAGTTTACAGCAACTGATCTTCGTTTAGCCTTAACTCTGGAAGAGTAATATGTTATCTCCGATAAAAAGTGTCGCGCTGTTGTTAACGGCGGTATTGCTAACTGGCTGCGCCAGCTCAAAACAAGCAGAGCTGCAAGCCGCGACCGCTGGAACTGCCGGACAACAAGCGCCAAGAACTGTCGTGTATGACGATCCGCGTGATCCCTGGGAGCGGGTGAACCGGCCATTATTTGACTTTAACCTCGATGTGCTGGACGAGTATCTGCTGCGTCCGGCAACGGTCGGCTATATGACGATAGTGCCTAAGCCTGCGCGCAAAGGCCTGAAGAATGTGGTTGATAACCTGGGCGAGCCGGCCAGCTTTCTAAACAGTGTGTTACAAGCCAAGCCAGAAAAAGCCGCCGTAAGCGCTGGCCGTTTTCTGGTTAACAGCACTGTGGGTATCGTCGGCTTATTTGATGTGGCCAGAAAAATCGGCCTGGAACCGGCCGATGAAGACTTTAACCAGACGCTGGCTGTCTGGGGTGTGGGTGATGGCCCTTATTTAATGGTGCCGGCGCGTGGCCCAACCACAATCCGCGGCACCGCAGGCGGTATTGTTGATAACCTGTATTTCCCATTGGGCCTGTTAAATACTCCGCTAACTATAACCCGCGCGGCGATTATGGCGCTGGATGCCCGCGAAGAGCTGATGCAGGTGGAAGACATGCTGAACAACTCGCTTGATCCTTACTCGTTTGTCAAGGAAGCCTACTTCCAACGCCAACGCTTTAAGATCTACGACGGCAACCCACCGCCACCGGAAGAAACCCTGGATGACGACACCCTCGATTTCCTCGACGAAATCGAATAACTTATCCACAGCACTCCGGTACCGGTCTGACCAGTTTATCCACAGCACTCCGGTACCGATCTGACCAGATGACAGATTCAACCAGGTTAAGAAACAGAGGGACACAATGATTAAAGTACTAAGCGTATTCGGTACCCGGCCAGAAGCCATCAAGATGGCGCCGCTGGTTAATCAGTTAAAGCAGGATGCTGCCTTTGATAGCCGGGTCTGCGTCACCGGCCAGCACCGGGAAATGTTGGATCAGGTATTAAAACTCTTTGAGATTAAGCCTGAATACGATCTCGCTATCATGAAGCCTGGTCAGGACCTGTATGATGTTACGACCAGTATTCTGTTAAATATCAAACCGGTACTGCGTGAGTTCCAGCCGGATATCGTCTTGGTACACGGTGATACCAGTACCACCTTTGCCGCTGCGCTGGCCTGTTATTATGAAAAGATTGCCGTGGGCCACGTTGAGGCAGGCTTGCGTACCGGCAATATCTATAGTCCCTGGCCGGAAGAGGCAAACCGCAAATTGACTGGTGCCTTAACCCGGCTGCATTTTGCGCCAACCCAAACATCTGCAGATAACTTGCTGGCCGAGCGGGTTGCACCTGAGCATATCGTGATCACCGGGAATACCGTTATCGATGCTTTGCTGCAAGTGGTGGCAAAGATTGAAGGCAATGCGGAATTAAATCAGCAATTCGCTGCGCAGTTTCCCTTTGTCCAGCCTGAGCGGCGGATGATTCTGGTTACGGGCCATCGGCGCGAAAGTTTCGGTGGTGGCTTTGAGCAGATCTGTGCTGCCCTGGCTGACATCGCGAAAAGCTTCCCGGACTGCGACATCGTGTACCCGGTGCATTTGAATCCTAATGTAAAGGAGCCGGTCTATCGGCTGCTGAGCGGCGTGTCAAATGTGCATCTGATCCCACCACAGGATTATCTGCCATTCGTTTACCTGATGAACCGCAGCTATCTGGTATTAACCGACTCGGGTGGTATTCAGGAAGAGGCACCGTCTTTAGGTAAGCCAGTGCTGGTAATGCGCGATACCACAGAGCGGCCGGAAGCTGTTGCCGCCGGTACGGTTAAACTGGTTGGTACCGACAAGGCAAAAATTGTCAGCGAAGTGACGAGGTTACTCACCGATAGCAGCTACTACGAGAGTATGAGCTTTGCCCATAACCCCTATGGTGATGGCAACGCCTGCAGCCGCATTTTAGCCAGCCTGAAAACGCTCCGCTAACCCGCCTTCATACCTACAGCACTCCCTTTTGGGAAAACTGTTATCCACAGCACTCCGGTACCGGTAAGACCTCAGAGGTCAGGCCGGTACCGGAGTGCTGTGGATAAGTTACAGACATCTGGATGGAAATAAGTTATTCCAAAACACGATAATTGCCGCGCTAGCGTTCTGGTAAGCTGCCGCCATTACTTATCCTGATGTTGGAGTTGTTATGGCCACACCTAGCTTGAGCCATCTAAAAGCCCTCGAGAACGAGTCTATTCAAATTTTCCGTGAAGTGGTTGCCGAGTTCGAGAATCCGGTGATGCTGTATTCGGTAGGGAAAGACTCCTCTGTACTACTGCATTTGGCGCGCAAAGCCTTTTACCCCGGTAAAATTCCGTTCCCGCTGTTGCATGTCGATACCACCTGGAAATTCAAAGAGATGATTGCCTTTCGTGACCAGATGGCGAAACAACATGGTTTTGAGCTGCTGGTGCACATCAATCCGGATGGCCTGGCACTGAATGTCGGACCTTTTAGCCATGGCAGTGCCAAACATACCGATATTATGAAAACCCAGAGCCTGAAACAGGCTCTGGATAAGTATAAGTTCGATGCAGCCTTTGGTGGGGCACGGCGTGATGAAGAAAAATCCCGTGCTAAAGAGCGGGTGTACTCATTCCGTGATCGCAACCATCGCTGGGACCCGAAAAATCAGCGCCCGGAGCTGTGGAACATCTACAATGGCCGGGTCGATAAAGGCGAAAGTATCCGCGTGTTTCCGCTCTCCAACTGGACCGAGCTGGATATTTGGCAATACATCTATCTGGAAAATATCGAAATTCCTAAGTTGTATTTTGCCAAGGAGCGGCCGGTAGTAGAGCGCGACGGCACCTTGATTATGGTGGATGACGAGCGCATGCCGCTTAAGGATGGCGAAGTGCCGCAGCTTAAACAAGTGCGTTTCAGAACCCTGGGCTGTTATCCGCTGACGGGGGCAGTAGAGTCTGCTGCTGCAACGCTGCCGGAGATTATCCAGGAAATGCTACTGACCAAAACCTCTGAACGGCAGGGGCGGGTGATCGATCACGATAGCAGTGGCTCGATGGAAAAGAAAAAAATTGAAGGTTACTTTTAAGGTCAGAGGTTATCGTTATGAGTCATGCATCACCATTAATTGAACAAGATATTCTGGCCTACCTAAAACAACACGAAAACAAGCAGTTACTGCGGTTTATTACCTGTGGCAGTGTTGATGATGGTAAAAGTACCCTGATCGGCCGGCTGTTACACGACAGCAAAATGATCTTTGAAGATCAGCTGGCGGCTATTACCGAAGACAGTAAAAAAGTCGGCACTCAGGGCAATAAGGTTGACCTGGCACTTTTGGTCGACGGTCTGCAATCTGAGCGCGAGCAGGGCATTACCATCGATGTGGCGTACCGCTATTTCTCGACCGATAAGCGCAAATTTATTATTGCAGATACGCCGGGCCACGAGCAGTATACCCGTAATATGGCTACTGGTGCCTCGACCTGTGATCTGGCGATCATCCTGATTGATGCGCGTAAAGGCGTACAAACCCAAACCCGGCGACATAGCTTTATTTGCTCATTGCTGGGCATCAAGCATGTGATCGTAGCCATTAACAAAATGGATCTGGTGGATTATTCGCAAAGTCGCTACAAGGAAATTCAGGAAGATTATTTGCAACTGGCTGGGGCGTTAGATATTCCGGATATCCGCTTTGTGCCGATCTCGGCGCTGGAAGGCGATAATGTGGTGAACACCAGTGAAAAGCTAAGCTGGTTCCGTGGTTCAACCTTGATGCAGTATCTGGAAAACATCGACATCAGTCCGGTCGCCAATGAAGATTTTCGCCTCCCGGTGCAACTGGTAAGCCGGCCAAACTCCGAGTTTCGGGGCTTTCAGGGCACCATTACCTCAGGCAGTATCGCAGTAGGTGACGCGGTACGGGTATTGCCATCAGGCACAGTCTCTACCGTCAAAGAGATCGTTACTTTCGATGGTAACCTGGTTTCAGCCCACTCTGGCCAGGCTGTCACGCTGACCCTGAATGATGAAGTGGATATTAGCCGCGGCAATATGTTGGTGAAAAAAGATGCGTTGCCGCATGTGTCATCACGCCTACGCGCCAAACTGATTTGGATGCATGAAAATGCGATGAAGCCAGAGCGGCAGTACTACATTAAATTCGCTTGCAAGACCACATCCGGTGAAGTTGAGAAGTTGCATTACCGTATAGATGTTAACACCCTGGCTGAGAAAACGGCAGAAGTCTTGGCAATGAATGAAATTGGCCTGGTCGATCTGAAGCTGGCCGAGCCAATGCCATTTGATGCGTACAGCAAAAACAAACAAACCGGCGCCTTTATTATCATCGACAGGCTGAGCAACCTGACAGTAGGCGCGGGGATGATTGAAGCCGCGCTGGTGAATCAGCAGCCAACTCAAGCTCCTATCGAGGGATTGTCTGCCTTTGAATATGAGTTAATCCAGTTACTGCGTAAACACTTCCCCCAAATACAAAACCAGTAGTTATCCACAGCACTCCGGTACCGGTCAGACCTCTGACCGGTATTGTCCGGGTTTGCCGGTCGCCAACTTATCTTCTATTTTAAAAAATATTTAATAGGAGGTTAATTTATGGCCAGGAAACCGCGATTTTTTGTCAGTGGTATGCCGTACCATCTGGTTAACCGTGGGCATAACCGCATGCCCTGTTTTGGTGGTGAAGCAGACAAAGGAACCTTTTTCAGCATGTTGTGCGACAAGCTCGAGGCATTCTCAATAAAGCTACATGCCTTTGTGCTAATGTCCAATCATTATCATCTGCTCGTGACACCGGATGACGGCGCAGAACTGCCTCATTTTATGCAATGTTTGGGGCGTAAGTACGCCGGCTATTTTAATACAAGCCGGCAACGTACCGGGACAGTCTGGGATAGTAAGTACTTTGCCAGCAGCATAGAAAGCGACTATTACCTGTTGGCCTGTTATCATTATATTGAGCTTAACCCGGTGCGGGCAGGCCTGTCGGCTACGCCGGCTGGCTATCATTGGTCGAGTTTCCACACCAATGCCTGTGGGATGAAATCTGCTATTATTCAGCCACATAAAACTTATCTTGCGCTGGGAGACTGTCAGTTCAGCCGCCTTAAAGCCTATCGGGAATTATTCAATACTGAGATGAGTGCAGAGGAGTTAAAACAGATACGTCTGGCATTGACTAAAAATTGGGTTAACCGGCAGCAGCCAGAAGTGGTCAGACCGGTACCGGAGTGCTGTGGATAAGTTGCGGAGCGAGCGGCAAAAGTTGCTTATTTTGGCTGATGATTTAAAGTAGCGGGTAACATTCTATTTTCAGGGATCGAGTATGTTACTACCCGTTATTATGGCCGGTGGCAGCGGCAGCCGTTTGTGGCCCCTGTCACGCGAGCTGATGCCAAAGCAATTTCTTAAGCTGTGTGGCGACGCCACCATGTTACAAGCAACACTCGCCAGATTGTCTGGTATGGCGGCTGAGCTACCCTTGGTGATTTGTAACGAAGAGCACCGTTTTATTGCCGCCGAGCAGTTAAGACAGTTATCACAGCTTAACCACAATATCATTCTTGAACCAGCGGGTCGTAACACCGCGCCGGCTATCGCTTTAGCTGCACTCTCCGCCAGACGCAACGGTGATGATCCGTTACTGCTGGTGCTAGCCGCTGATCACGTGATTCAGGATGTGCAGGCATTTCAAACGGCAGTGCAGCGTGCTACGAAACTGGCGGAAGCGGATCAACTGGTCACCTTTGGGATAGTTGCCACAGCGCCAGAAACCGGTTACGGCTATATTCGTCGCGGAGCTGTGTCGGCTGTTTCTGATGCAGCATACAGCGTTGCCGAGTTTGTTGAAAAACCAAACCGGGCTGTCGCTGAGCAATACCTGGCCAGTGGCGAGTACTACTGGAATAGCGGTATGTTCCTGTTTAAAGCCAGTGTTTTTCTTGCTGAGTTAGCGAAATTCCGCCCTGATATTATGACTGCCTGTGAACAGGCAATGACGCAAACCGAACCTGATTTGGACTTTATCCGGGTAAACAAGCAGGCATTCGCTGCTTGTCCGTCAGAATCAATTGATTATGCGGTAATGGAAAAAACCGATCGGGCGGTAGTGGTGCCAATGGATGCCGGTTGGAGTGATGTCGGTTCCTGGTCATCCCTGTGGGAAATTAGTCATAAAGATCAGGCCGGGAATGTGCAACTTGGCGATGTGCTTCAGCATGGTTCCAGTGATAATTATATCTTTGCAGAAACAGGCGTTGTTGCGACCGTTGGTTTGCATAATACCGTTGTGATTCAAACTAAGGATGCGGTGCTGGTTGCGGCTAAAGATCAGGTGCAGGACGTCAAGCATATCGTGCAGCAACTCAAGCAGGCAGGGCGCAGCGAGCATTATATTCACCGTGAGGTATACCGGCCGTGGGGTAAGTACGACAGTATCGATAATGGCAATCGCTATCAGGTGAAACGGATCACGGTAAAACCGGGCGAAAAGCTGTCAATTCAAATGCATCATCACCGGGCTGAGCACTGGATAGTGGTGCATGGCACTGCGAAGGTCACTATTGATCAGCAGCAGCAACTGTTAACAGAGAATCAGTCGGTTTATATCCCGATTGGCGCCGTTCACTCGCTGGAAAATCCGGGCAAAATCCCATTAGAACTAATCGAAGTACAATCCGGTGCCTACCTTGGCGAAGACGATATTGTGCGTTTTTCTGACCTTTATGGCCGCGTCTAACTGGTCAGAGCGGTACCGGAGTGCTGTGCATAAACTGGTCAGACCGGTACCGGAGTGCTGTGGATAAGTGGAGTGAAAAATGGCGGTTAGCCTACAACAGATAATAAGCGAGAGTGGCATTGCCTTTGGTACCAGTGGCGCCCGGGGCTTGGTTAGCCACTTTACACCCCGGGTGTGTGCTGCCTTTACGCAGAGTTTTCTGCAGGAAATGCAGCGGCACTACCCGTTTTCTGCATTAGCAATAGCCATTGATAACAGACCCAGCAGCCTGACAATGGCGCAAAGCTGCGCCGGTATGGCGGCTGCTATGGGCTTAAAGGTAAAGTACTACGGCATCTTGCCAACGCCAGCTTTGGCATTACAAGCCATGGCTGATCAGGTACCTGCAATTATGATTACCGGTAGCCATATTCCGTTTGACCGTAATGGCCTGAAGTTTTACCGGCCCGATGGCGAAATCAGCAAAGCAGATGAATTGGCGATCAGTCAGAATAATGCTGAATTACTCGCGTCCGATATCGCAGAGCTTAGCACCACAGATAGCGAAGCGGCAGAGCGATATCTGCAGCGATATCTGGCTATCTGCCCGGCACAATGTTTGAGCGGCATGCACATTGGTGTTTACGAACATTCCAGTGCCGGCCGTGATTTATATCATCACTTGTTAAGCGCATTAGGCGCCAGGGTAACCCGGCTGGAGCGAACCGAGCATTTTGTGCCGATAGATACCGAAGCGGTATCTGATGCTGACCAAGCCAAAGCCCGGCAATGGGCAGAGCAGTATCAGCTGGATGCGATTTTCTCCACCGATGGTGATGGTGACAGGCCACTGATTGCTGATGAAAAGGGACACTGGCTGCGCGGTGATACGGTTGGCTTGCTCACGGCAAAGGTGCTTGGCATTGATGCATTGTCAGTGCCGGTGAATGCCAACAGCGCAATAGATTTGTGTGGTAGCTTTAGCAGGGTGCTGCGCACCCGGATTGGCTCTCCCTTCGTTATCGCCGGGATGGATACGCTGTTACCGGATTATCAGCGGGTTGCAGGTTTTGAAGCAAATGGCGGTTTCTTACTGGCGAGTGGGCTGGATATCAACAGTAACCCACTTACTGCACTACCAACGCGCGATGCTTTGTTGCCCTTTATTGCGATCCTGTTGCTCGCGAATAAGCAGCCAATCACAGAGCTGGTGGCTGCCTTACCGCAGCGTTTTACCGCCAGCGAGCGGGTGCAGAATTTCAGCGCGGAGAACAGCCGTACTTTACTGGCAGCTGCTGCGGCTGAACCCCTGGCGTGTCTGCAACAGCTGGGTATTACAGATAAAACTGTGCAAAACGTTGATCTCACCGACGGTGTAAGAATAACGCTGAGTGATACCAGTATCATTCATCTCAGAGCATCAGGTAATGCGCCGGAATTACGAATCTACACTGAGGCCGGCTCCGCATTGCAGGCAAACGAACTCGCCCAAAACTTATCCATACATCTCCGCTACCGGTCAGACATCTGACCTCAGACCGGTACCGGAGTGCTGTGGATCAGTGAGTTAGCCGAAGATGCCGCGGGTATCAATAACCACCTTAGCGGCTACGTCATTGACATGCAGGGCTTTGAATTGACGGTGATCTACTAATACTACTAACACATTGGCGCGTTCCAGTGCCTTGGGTAGGGTAGTCAGTTTATCATTGTGTTGGCTTAACCGTTTTGGCAGCGCCTTAATATTCGGCTCTACCAGCAGCACTTCACCGACATTGTCGTTGATCAGATGCTCGGCGATATCTAAAGCCGGGCTTTCACGTAGATCGTCGATATCTGCTTTAAAAGCTAAACCCAAACAGGCAATAACCGGCCGTTTGAACTGATCAGCGGCTTCTTTCACCTTGTTGATCACATAATGTGGCTTACCGTCGTTGATCTCCCGCGCTGTGCGAATCATCCGGGCCAGCGCTGGCGCCGAGTCAACAATAAACCACGGATCTACCGCGATACAGTGGCCACCGACACCGGGGCCCGGGCTTAAAATATTAACCCGGGGATGGCGGTTAGCCAGTTTGATCAGTTCCCATACGTTGATTTTCAGCTCGTCACAAATCAGCGATAGCTCATTGGCAAAAGCGATATTTACATCACGGAAAGCGTTCTCTGTTAACTTTGCCATCTCAGCTGTACGGGCGTTGGTACGTAAACATTCGCCGCGCACAAATAACTGATACAGCGCAGTAGCCTGATCGGCACAACGCTCGGTAATGCCGCCGATAATACGGTCGTTACTAACCAGTTCCTGCAATACGCGACCAGGTAATACCCGCTCCGGGCAGTGTGCGATAAACACATCGGCATTATCAGACGGATCCAGTGGTACCCTCAGATCCGGGCGCAGTTCAGTCAGCCACTTAGCGATTTGCTCAGTGGTACCCACCGGTGAAGTAGACTCCAGTACGATTAAGTTGCCTTTCTCGATTACCGGCGCGATATTTTCCAGCGCGGCACGGATATAACTCAGGTCGGGCGCCTTATCCTCTTTAAAGGGTGTGGGCACGGCAATCATAAAGGCCTGTGCCGGCTCCGGAGTTAACGAAGCTCGCAATTTGCCCGTAGTCACGGCCGCCTGTACCAACATGTCCAGATCCGGCTCGATAATATGAATTTTGCCCTGATTAATGGTATTAACCGCATGCTCCGATACGTCAACCCCGACAACTTCAACGCCACGTGAGGCAATAACAGCCGCTGTGGGTAAACCGATATAACCCAGGCCAATAACAGAAACTTTTGAATATGAAGACAGCATTATGCATTCCTTATAACGCTATAGAAGTGATGCCGCCATCATAAAGCCGCGAATATGAATATACAATTTATCGCCCAAAAAATAACTTATCCACAGCACTCCGGTACCGGTCTGAGGTCTGAGCTCCGGCCGGTACCGGAGTGCTGTGGATAGAGTGCTGTGGATAAACGGGGTTGACTTAACGAATCGTAGTAAGGCTCTCATACACTGCGGTTATCGTCCTTGCTAAGCCTTCTTCAAAGCGCACTTGCGGAACCCAGCCAATTTCTGTCTTTATCTTATTGTTATTTAATGCGTATCGTCGATCATGCCCAGGACGGTCAGCTACATGAGTTATTAAGCTTTTCAGCTGGTCAGACCGGTACCGGAGTGCTGTGGGTAAGTTTAGAGTGGGGATTAAGTTGCATATCGCATGAGCAACTGCAAGATTCGTCAGCGGCTGATCTCCGGCAATGTTGTAAGACTCGCCGGGCTTACCACGCTGAAAAATTTGCAGTAGTGCTTGCACGTGATCGTCAACATACAACCAATCTCTGATTTGCAGGCCATCTCCATATATCGGTAACGGCTCGAGTTTCAGAGCGCGTTGAACGAGTAACGGGATCAGTTTTTCGGGGTATTGATGGGGTCCGTAATTGTTGGTGCAATGCGTTATAATCGCAGGCAGACCATAGGTTCTTGCCCAGGCTTGCACCAGATGATCACTTGCAGCTTTACTGGCTGAGTAAGGGCTGCTGGGATGATAAGGTGCACCTTCTGCTGCAGCGGGAGCAGAAATTGGCAGATCGCCGTATACCTCATCAGTAGAAACATGAACAAATTTAAAGGCCTTTTTACAGCTAGCCGTTAGCCCGGCAAAGTAATTGCGGCAACTCTCAAGCAAATTGAAAGTACCAACAATATTACTTTGAATAAAAGGGGATGCACTCTGAATAGACCGGTCTACATGACTCTCTGCAGCAAGATGAAATACGCCCACCGGGCGATATGCAGCGAACAATTTGGTAATAGCGTCGAGATCATTAATATCTAGCTGATAAAATCGATAGCGGCTATGCTTGCTCGCCACGGCCAGCGCTTCTGGGGCGGCAGCGTATGTCAATTTGTCGATATTGACGATCTGATAACCCGTGCTGTTTAGCAAATGCCTGATTAAAGCAGAGCCAATAAAGCCCGAACCACCGGTAACAAATAACACTTCCGACATTGAATACCACCAAAATACGTTATAATCGGCAAAAAAGTGAAGCAAACTATGACCATAACAGAAACATCACTCGCCGGTTGTCTGCTGCTTGAACAGCAACACTTTCACGATAATCGTGGTTTTTTTACTGAACTCTATGTTCAGCAACGCTTCCAGCAAGCGGGAATCACTCTGCCATTAGTTCAGGATAACCTATCGCAGTCAAAGCGCGGTGTGATTAGAGGCATGCATTTTCAGCGCAACAAGCCTCAAGGTAAACTGATATCTGTGCTTAAAGGTGAAATTTACGATGTAATGGTGGATATCAGACCCAACTCCAATACGTTTGGCCAGTGGCAAGGTATCTACCTGAGCGCTGATCAACCGCGGCAGCTCTGGCTTCCCCCTGGCTTTGCGCATGGTTTTCAGGCATTAGCTGATGACACCCTGGTATTTTACAAAACCAGTAGCTATTACGACGCGAACGACGAGGGTGCTTTTTACGTATTCGATACGGATCTGGCCATTACCTGGCCTTTGCAAGCTGCAATCCTCTCGGCCAAAGATCAACAAGCGCCAAGCTTCGCTTCAATTTGCCGCACCTTAGCTGAAAACTAATGCGTATTTTAATCACCGGTGCCGCCGGTCAGCTCGGACAGCATATCAACGCAGCACTGCAGGCAAGTGGAATGCAGTTTATCGCGTGCGATCGGCAACAGTTAGATATCAGTAATAGCAAACAGTTAACGCAAAAACTAACAGAGCTTAAACCTAACATCATCATCAATTGTGCAGCTTATACTCAGGTTGATCTTGCTGAAAGTAACCAACAGGCTTGTACTGCGATCAATGAAATCGCCGTAAAGCATTTGGCAGACTATTGTCAGGCACAACAAGCCCTGCTAATTCATTTTTCAACCGACTATGTGTTTGACGGCGAAAAAAACACCCCTTACACGGAGCAGGATAGCCCGAACCCGATAAACTACTACGGTGCCAGTAAAAGAGCAGGGGAGCTTGCTATCCAGCAAAGTCAGTGCCCGCACTACATACTGCGAACCAGCTGGCTTTACAGCAATGTTGGCCCAAACTTCTATACCACTATGCAGCGGTTAAGCCAGCAAACTGCGCCGGTTAAGGTTGTCGCTGACCAAACAGGTACACCAACACATGCCAAAGATCTCGCCGCAATAGTGGTAAGGCTTATTTTGCAGCAGGAATTGCTGTACGGGATTTATCACTATGCCGGTTCACAGGTGATGAGCTGGTACCAGTTTGCGCAGCGTATCTTTCAGGAACAAGGAAGCAACACACCGCTCCTTGCCATCAGTAGCGCCGAATATCCGAGCATTGCGCAGCGTCCGCGCTACAGCGCCCTCAACAGCCAGCACTTATCCACAGCACTCCGGTACCGGTCTGACCTCTGACCGGTACCGGAGTGCTGTGGATAAGTTGGGCTTGTGTCGGGGGGAGGGCTTTGGTAGCATTGCCGCGTAAAATCTACTTGTACAGGACGTCAGAGTATTACTATGCGGTTTGTTTATACAGTTGTTCTGGCCTCTGCCACACTCGCGTTTTCCCCGCTGTTGCAAGCTGCACCCTGGGTAAAAACAGAAGATCAATTTCTGCAACAAAGTATTCAGTTGCTCGCTAATGCTGGCCTGATTAAAACACCGGTTAATACCTGGCCTTTAATGTGGCAGCCCATTCTGCAAGACCTGGCGCAAATTGACACCCAAGGCCTCACCGATGCGCAGCTGCACGCCTATTTGCGCATAAAGTCAGCTGCGGGTTTTGCACAACAGGATCGGATTAACAGCCTTACGCTCTCTGGCAGCAATGAAGCCCTCGGCCCTCGTGGTGCCGGTAATCAGTACCAGCAAGAGGCCATGCTAAGCCTTGGTGCCGAACTAAAAGACAATAACTGGACGGCTGCGGTATACAAGCAATTCCGGCGCGACGCATACGACGCCAACAGCTTTTCTGACAACGATACCCATTGGGACGGTAGCTACGGTGCTTACACCGCAGGCAACTGGGTTATGCTGGCAGCCATTCATCAGCAATGGTGGGGGCCGGCAATTCATAGCAGCTTTAATTTTAACAACCAGCAACGTCCGGCAAAAAGCTTACAAATAAGCCGTCTTAATCCGAATTTACCACTGCACCAAAGCCTTAGCGCACTTGGCGCCGTGCAGTTTAATCTGCAATATGGTGAATTTGCCGGCACAGCGCCAACCCGCCATGCCACCTATCTGGCCAGCCGGATTGGCTTAAAGCCACTCACAACGCTGGAAGTTGGCCTAAGTGGGCGCAAATTACAGCCAAAGCCTGAGCAGCAGGCAATTAGCGAACCTTTTTACCAGCAATTACCGCAGCAGGATATCACTACCCTCGGCCTGGACCTGCGCTATCACCTGAACAACCAAACCGCGCTATATGCCGAGTACTCCAACCAGCGCAGCGATGAAACGGCTAGTGGTTGGCTTGTCGGTGGCCAATACCACTTAGGTAACGAGTTTGTGTTGTTGCGCTTTTTTAGCGAGTACCAACATATTGCAGCCGACTACAACCAATGGTTGCTTATTCAGCCTGGCCAGATACAGGCTGCGATTAAAAATGAATGGGTAGCAGGGGTGCAAATTACTACTCCCTCGGGTGAAAGCGGTTATCTTAAATTTAGTAAAACCAGCTCACAGCTAAACCCGGCTCAACCCGAGTTGTTAGTTGATCCCGCCGCTATTCACGCCGGATACCAGCGGCCTTTGTTAAGCGGTTTAGTCAGTATCGACTACCAGCTACAACGCGCCAAACAATATGTTGATACCACCGAACTTAACCATGCGGTCGGCGTACGCTGGGAATGGCGTTGGTAATGGTGATAAAAGCAGCAGCTGCGCACTTTAGCCGATGAAAGAATTGACGCCCGATACTGTTCAGCCTTACCATCCGTCCTAGCAATAAGGACGCAGTAATCTATGGACAGTTGGTACCTCATTTACAGCAAATCGCGGCAAGAACAGCGAGCGCAACAACACCTTGCCAACCAAGGCTTTGAAAGCTTTGCCCCCCAGATCACTGTAAAAAAAATCCGTGCCGGCAAAACCGTACAGCTAACTGAGCCGCTGTTCCCGCGTTATATTTTTTTAAAATGCCCGCAAACACTTAACTTATCTACCATTCGAAGCACCCGCGGCGTCGCCGGGCTAGTCCGTTTTGGTGATACGCTGGCAACTGTACCTAGTTCCTTGGTTCACTGCCTGTTAAAGAATCAACTGGTATTACAGCAGCAAATGCCAGCGCAGCCGTTTCAACCCGGCGATAAGTTAGAAATCCTAAATGGGCCCTTTGCCAGTTTAAATGCGGTATTTCAGCAAGCTGACGGCGAACAGCGCAGTATTATTTTGCTGAATTTTTTAGGCCAGCAATTGCAACTTAGTATGGAAAATAAAGACTTAAGCAAGCCTGCTTGATACCAGCTGCCAACGCAGCTAAATCAGGCATTAAAACAGTAAAAACAGCAGGGCAGATAAGTTATACTCCCGCTGTTAAAAAAGTATGATATTCAGTTCTGGGGCGCCTAACTCAGGGGCGGTAGCGTGCCTGAAGGCTGGAAAACGCATAATCAACTACAAAACGGAAGCAAGTTAATGAGGTTGTCTAAAAGTTTTTTTCGCAAACTGGTTGTGAGCACCGCAGCGCTGTTTATGGCTGCCAGTGTCATGGCACAGCAACCCAGCGCAGCGCAAATCGAACAGTTCAAACGTTTACCCAAGGCCCAGCAAGAGGCCCTGGCTAAACAGTACGGTTTCGATTTATCCATGATTTCCGGCACATCCAGCAGCAACCGTTTGCAAAGCCAGGATGTCGAAAAGCTGATGCCACAGGCCGATCGCGACTCAATGCTGTTAATGCAGGCAATGGCCGATCTGGAAGACAAACGCAAACCTCGCGAACCGGACGAAAAAGAACAATTAAAGCGCTTTGGTGAAAACCTGTTCGACGCCAATATCAGCACCTTTGCTCCTGTAGCGAATGCCCCGGTACCAGACAATTATCGTCTGGGGCCAGACGACACCCTGTTATTACAAGTTTACGGTAAACAAAGCAGCGACTACGAGCTGGTAGTTAACCGCGAGGGTAGCGTCAATTTACCTGATCTTGGCCCGGTTAATGTGGCAGGTTTAACTTTTAGCCAGGCCAGCAGCCTTATCCGCAACCGCATTGCCGAAGCCAATATTGGTTTGCAGGCAGCAGTAACGATGGGGCAGCTGCGCACCATTAATGTTTTTATCGCCGGCGAAGCCCGTAATCCGGGTATGTACGCGGTATCGGCGCTGACTTCTGTTACCCAGGCATTGTTTGTATCTGGCGGTGTGTCTGAAATTGGCAGCTTGCGCGATATCCGGGTAACCCGCAGTGGCCAAACTGTTGCCCGCTTCGATTTATACGACCTGCTATTAAAAGGCAATAACGCCAACGATATTACCCTGCAGCATGGTGATGTGGTGTTTGTCGCGCCAGCCGGGGCTGTTGTCGCCATCCAAGGTGAAGTGCGTCGCCCGGCCTATTATGAATTGGCCACTGGTGAAACCCTTGGCCAGTTGTTAACTATGGCCGGCGGTTTACAGGCTTCTGCTCACGTTAATGCCGTCTCATTACAACGCTCTGGCCCCAATGGCCGTGAGCTGGTTAACCTAAACCTGACTGAGCCCTCAGCACAAAGTTTTGCTTTACGCTCGGGTGATAAATTAGTTGTACCGGTGCTTTCACAGCGCGTACGTGACCAGGTTACTATCGCCGGTGCCGTATCGCGCCCGGGCACCTATGCCTGGCGCAGTGGTATGCAACTGCATCACCTGTTGGGTAATGTTTGGTCAGATTTACTGCATAGCACTGATACAGACTACGCTCTGATTGTGCGCCGCATCAATAACCGCGGCGATGTCGAAGTATTGCAAATTAACCTGTTGGATGCAGTAGACAGCAGCCAGCCTGGCGGTTTTACCCCGGTTAACTTACAGCCACAAGATATCGTTTTAGTATTCCATCAGGTAAACCTGGCTTACGAGCGCGAACAGTTAAATACTTTTATTCGCAAAGCTGTGCATAACAAGCTAAGCCACTTTACTGAAAATGCCTTACTCTCTGGCGATATTACCGGTAACTTCTTTAAACAAATTGAGAGTAACTCCGCACTAATCGCCAGTACCCAGTTTAAGTTTGACGACAAAGAGTTGTCAGAGCAGGCGCTAATTGAAAGCTTTGTTGGCACTATGCTGCAGCAGTTATATGTTAACCCTGAATATCTGGCGTTATCCAAGCATTTTACCCGCCGCGAGCTGCTATTCCCGCTGTTGCAAACCTTACGTAAGCAAAGCACCGATCAACGTATCATCCCTATCGTATCGGTAAGTGGCGACGTAAAAGTGCCAGGCGAATACCCATTGGCACAGGGTGGTAATGTGGCGATGTTGCTGCAGGCCGCCGGTGGCTTAAATGCCTCTGCCTATTTACCACGGGCTGAACTTAGCCGCTTTCTGGCACAGCAAATTGAGCGTAACGGTGTTGAACAGCAAAATATTAATATCGACTTAGGTGCAATCCTAAGTGGTCAGCAGCAGGATCTGCAACTTACCAGCCGTGACCGCATTAATGTGTTCTCAACGCCAGACTGGTCGCAGGTACGCTTGGTTAATATTAAAGGTGAAGTACGCTTCCCTGGTACCTATCAGGTATTAAAGGGCGAAAAGCTATCCGATGTAATTAAACGTGCCGGTGGCTTTACCCGTGATGCTTATCCATACGGCGCAGTTTTTACCCGCGAGGCAATTAAACTGCGTGAAGCCGAGCAGGCCGAAAAACTGTTATCACAGTTAAAGTCGGATGTGACCAGCCGTATTCTAACCTCTGGTCAGCCAATGACTGCACCGGCACCATTACAAATGCTGGAAGAGCTGCAAACCTTAGAGCCGGTAGGCCGCATGGTAATTGATTTGGAGCAGATTATGCTGGGGCGTGCCGACTTTGATATCGAAGTAGAGCACCAGGACAGCCTCACTATCCCTCGTACCCAAACCTCGGTAACGGTAATGGGCGAAGTACAACATCCCGGCTCACATCGTCACCGCGCAGGTTTAAGTGTACGTGACTACCTGGCATTAGCCGGCGGTGCCCGTAAGCGCGCCGACGAAAAACGGGTTTTTGTGATCCGTGCCGACGGCTCAGTAATGATCCCAAGCCAAAACCGCTGGTTTAGCGCAGCGAATGACGAGTTACGCCCGGGCGATACCGTTATTATGCCGCTGGATACCGAATATAAAGATGGCCTGAGTATGTGGGCGCAAGTCACCCAAATTTTCTATCAAACAGCCGTTGCTTTGGCAGCGCTGAATTCATTCTAAAAAACCAGGCTTAACAATGGCATTCGGTATGCTACGCGAACCGAATGCCTAAAATGCTAACAAGGAACCTTATGTCTGACCAAGTTCAACAACCCGTGCCGCAGGTTGCAGACGACGAAATCGATTTACGCGAGCTCTTTAGTGCGCTTTGGCAAGGTAAGTGGATAATTATCGTAACAACCTTCCTATTTAGCGTAGCTTCGGTGTTTTATGCCTTAAGCTTACCCGATATCTATAAAAGCGAAGTGACACTGGCCCCGGTATCAGAAGATTCAGGCCTTAAAATCCCCGGCCAGTTAGGAGGCTTAGCCGCTCTGGCAGGGGTAAACCTTGGTGGTATGGGAGGTGGCGATAAAACCGGCTTGGCACTGGAAATTCTAAAATCGCGGGATTTTATTGGCCGTTTTATCGAGCAAAACGATTTATATCTACCTATTATGGCGGCAAAGGGGTGGGATAGAGCATCAGATGAGCTAATAATCAACCCAAAAAAATTTGATTCAACTTCGCAGCAATGGGTACGAAAAGTTAAACCCCCGTTCAAGCCTAAACCAAGCACGCTAGAAGTTTTCGAGGAGTTTAAAAAGAGTTTTTCAGTAAACCAAGAGAAAACTTCGGGAATGATTAAATTGAGTATCGAGCATTATTCACCGTATCTAGCAAAGTTGTGGTTGGATAAACTTGTTGAAACAATTAATGAAGAAATGCGTACTCGAGAGCTCACAGAAGCAGAACGTAGCATTGCATATCTAAACAGCCAAATTGCGCAAACAAATCTTGCGGATGTACGCACCATGTTGTACTCGCTGATTGAAGAACAAACTAAAACCGTGATGCTAGCCAATGTGCGTGATGAATATGTATTTAAAACCGTTGATCCCGCTGTTGTGGCGGAGAAAACGGCTAAGCCTGCTAGAGCATTAATTGTTAGTCTGGCTTTTATGCTTGGCTCGCTGTTGAGCATGATGTTTGTATTGGTTCGCTATTTCTCGGATAAAAAGTAACTAGATGAAAGTATTAACGGTCTTTGGAACCCGACCAGAAGCCATCAAAGTAGCACCCTTAGTGCACGCGTTGTCGACTGATAAACGTTTTGATGCAAAAGTCTGCGTAACCGCGCAGCATCGACAAATGTTGGATCAGGTACTGGCGTTGTTTGACATAACACCAGATTATGATTTAAACATCATGCAGCCAGGCCAAACGCTTACCGATGTCACCACGGCCATTCTCAAGGGCTTACAGCCTGTATTAGCAGAATTTAAGCCAGACATAGTATTGGTACATGGCGATACGGCCACAACCTTATCCGCCTCTTTAGCAGCTTACTATCAGCAAATTAAAGTTGGCCATGTTGAAGCGGGCTTACGGACCGATAATATCTATAGCCCCTGGCCGGAAGAAGGCAACCGTAAACTGACCAGTGCATTAGCCAGTTACCACTTTGCGCCAACTGCAACGTCGCAGCAAAACCTGCTACGTGAAAACGTCACACCAGAGAGCATTTTCGTAACCGGCAATACAGTGATTGATGCGCTAATGTTGGTAACAAAAAAAATTGAGCAAAATGCACGGTTGTCGTCAGAGTTATCTGGTCGTTATCCGTTTTTAGACAGAAATAAAAAAATGTTACTGGTTACCGGACATCGACGCGAGAGTTTTGGTGGTGGTTTTGAGCGTATTTGTGAAGCATTAAAACAGCTGGCACTGTCATTTCCAGACTTACAAATTGTCTATCCGGTACATTTGAACCCGAATGTACAACAGCCGGTTAATAGGCTTTTAGCAGGGCTTAGCAACGTTTTTTTGATAGAGCCGCAAGATTACCTACCTTTTGTTTATTTAATGATTCGCTCGCATATTATTCTAACGGACTCAGGCGGTATTCAGGAAGAAGCACCATCACTTGGCAAGCCAGTGCTGGTTATGCGCGACACTACAGAGCGACCGGAAGCTGTTACAGCAGGCACCGTAAAACTGGTAGGCACCGATATAAGCAAAATTGTGTCTGAAGTAACTAACCTGCTGACCAACGATACGGCTTACGACATTATGAGCCATGCGCACAATCCATATGGTGACGGCAACGCCTGTAAACGTATTCTCGATACACTTTTTCAAGGTAACTAGTTAATGAAATTCTCCTCTTTATCTGTGATTGGTTTAGGCTACATCGGCTTGCCCACAGCTGCGGTATTTGCTTCGCGTAAAATTAACGTTATAGGTGTCGATGTTAATCAAAAAGCGGTTGATACAATCAATCAGGGTAAAATTCATATAGTTGAACCTGATCTGGATATAGCTGTGCATGCCGCAGTAACTGAAGGTTACCTAAAAGCTACAACTGTACCTGAAGCGGCAGATGCCTTTATTGTAGCGGTTCCGACGCCGTTTAAAGGCGATAACCACGAGCCAGATTTAAGTTACATCGAAGCGGCCAGTAAGGCGATAGCACCGGTGTTGCAAAAGGGTAATCTGGTTATTCTGGAGTCGACATCACCGGTGGGTGCAACAGAGCAAATGGCTGCTTGGCTTGCCGAGGCCCGGCCAGATTTAACCTTTCCGCAAACCCACGGTGAAGATTCCGATATCCGTGTTGCCCATTGCCCTGAGCGCGTACTTCCTGGCCATGTTATGCGCGAGCTGATTGAAAATGACCGGGTAATAGGCGGCATGACGGCAAGATGTTCTGACTACGCTGTAGCGCTCTATAAAACCTTCGTGCTGGGGGAATGCGTAGTCACCAATGCCCGCACAGCTGAAATGGCTAAACTGACTGAAAACAGCTTCCGTGATGTGAATATTGCCTTTGCCAACGAACTGTCGATGATATGCGACAATCTGGACATTAATGTCTGGGAGCTGATCAAGCTGGCTAACCGGCATCCTCGGGTGAACATTCTGCAGCCCGGCCCGGGAGTTGGCGGTCATTGTATCGCGGTAGATCCCTGGTTTATCGTCAGTAAAACGCCAGAGCAAGCGCGGTTAATTCGCAAGGCACGTGAAGTGAACGACAGCAAGCCTGAGTGGGTTATTAATAAAGTAAAGCTGGCAATTGCTGACTTCTTGCAAGCTAACCCAGCGAAAACAGCTAAAGACATCACCATTGCTTGTTATGGTTTAGCTTTTAAACCCGATATTGATGACTTACGCGAAAGCCCGGCGATGGCCATTGCACAACAACTTATTGCGTTTCACAGCGGCAGTATGCTGCTCGTTGAACCCAATATCACACAACTACCACAGAAGCTTCCAGGGCAAACGTTATCCAGCACTGAACAAGCTTTTGCGCAGGCTGATATTCACGTTTTACTGGTAGATCATAAAATGTTTAAGTCCACCAGACCAACCAGTGGTTTGGTCGTTGATAGTAAAGGGATCTGGTAATGAAATTGTTAGTCACAGGCGGTGCGGGTTTTATTGGTTCGGCAGTTGTGCGCCATATTATCAAGAACACCAATAACTCGGTTGTCAATGTCGATAAACTTACCTATGCCGGTAATTTAAACTCGGTTGCTAACGTAGCGCAAGATAGTCGCTATGTGTTTGAACAAGCCGATATCTGCAATGCTGAAGCCATGGCGGCGTTGTTCGCTAAACACCAGCCAGATGCAGTGATGCATTTAGCGGCTGAAAGCCACGTCGACCGTTCAATCGATGGCCCGGCGGCCTTTATTGAGACTAATATCATTGGCACTTACACCTTGCTGGAAGCTGCGCGTAATTACTGGAAAGCTTTACCGGAAAAGCGTAAGCAGGCATTTCGCTTTCACCATATCTCTACTGACGAAGTCTATGGCGACTTGCACGGCACTGATGATTTGTTTACTGAAACGACGCCTTATGCACCCAGTAGCCCGTATTCGGCCAGTAAGGCCAGTTCGGACCATTTAGTTCGCGCTTGGCAGCGCACTTATGGTTTACCGGTTATTGTTACTAACTGCTCTAACAACTATGGCCCTTATCATTTCCCAGAAAAATTAATACCGCTGATGATTTTAAATGCCCTGGCGGGTAAGCCATTGCCGGTATACGGCAAAGGCAACCAGATCCGCGACTGGCTGTATGTAGAAGATCACGCTCGCGCCTTATATAAAGTAGTTACAGAGGGTGTAGTGGGCGAAACCTACAATATCGGTGGCCATAACGAAAAGCAAAATATCGATGTGGTAAAAACGCTTTGCGCTATTTTGGAAGAGCTAGCACCTATTGCGAATTCAACACTGAATATTCCAAACTACGAGAGTTTAATCACTTACGTACAGGACCGGCCGGGCCACGACCTGCGTTACGCTATTGACGCCGGCAAAATAGAGCGTGAATTAGGCTGGAAGCCAGAAGAAACCTTTGAAACCGGCTTACGCAAAACAGTGCAATGGTATTTAGCTAACAAAGACTGGTGGCTAGCGGTACTGGATGGCAGCTACAAATTGGAACGTTTAGGGCAGGGAGCTTAAGCATGACATATAAAGGTATTGTGTTGGCAGGCGGATCGGGTACACGGCTTTACCCCATTACCCGCGGTGTGTCTAAGCAACTGCTGCCTATTTACGACAAACCCATGGTGTATTACCCGATCTCAACATTAATGCTTGCGGGTATTCGCGACATTTTAATTATCTCCACCCCAGACGATATAGATGGCTTTAAGCGTTTATTGGGTGATGGCACTGCTTTTGGCGTTAACTTTAGCTACGCCGTGCAACCCAGCCCAGACGGCTTGGCGCAGGCATTTTTAATTGGCGAGGAATTTATTGGTAACGATAATGCTTGTTTGGTGCTGGGCGATAACATTTATTATGGTCAGTCATTTTCAAAAACCCTAAAAAATGCGGCGGCACGTGATAGTGGTGCAACAGTATTTGGTTATATGGTTAAAGACCCCGAGCGATTTGGTGTGGTCGAGTTTGATAAAGACATGAAGGCTGTATCAATCGAAGAAAAACCCACCAAGCCTAAGTCTAATTATGCCGTTACCGGCCTGTATTTCTATGATAACAGCGTGGTTGAGCTGGCTAAGCAAGTTAAACCTTCAGCCCGTGGTGAGCTTGAAATAACTACCCTTAACCAAATGTACTTAGAAGCCGGCAAGCTTAATGTCGAAATTTTGGGGCGTGGTTTTGCCTGGTTAGATACCGGCACCCATGAAAGCCTGCATGAGGCTTCGTCTTTTGTACAAACTATTGAGCATGTACAAGGCCTCAAAATAGCCTGTTTAGAAGAAATTGCCTGGCGTAATGGTTGGTTAACCACCGCGCAGGTGCTGCAGTTAGCCAAACCGATGCTAAAGAATGAATACGGTCAGTATTTAACCCGGTTAGTCTCATGCAGCTAACACCACAGTTAAAAGTTGCGCTAACAGGCGCTAACGGCCAGTTGGGGTTTCAGTTAGTTAAAAAGCTTTCTGATAAGGTTAACTTACTTGCCTTAGACCGTACCGCGCTTGATATTTCCAATAATGCCCAGGTTGAAAAAACACTTTTAGCTTTTGCCCCTGATGTCATCATCAATGCTGCCGCCTATACCGCGGTAGATAAAGCTGAGCAAGAGCAAGAACTCGCCAAAGCGATTAACGAGACCGGCCCACAAAACCTGGCGAAATTCGCTGCTAAATTAGATGCGGTGTTAATACATGTGTCTACTGACTACGTGTTCGATGGCCAAAGCGATAAACCCTATGTAGAAACTGACGCCACTAACCCGCAAAGCATCTATGGCCAAACTAAGTTAAATGGCGAGCAGGCAGTTATAAAATATTGTGCAAAACACATTATTCTGCGCACCGCATGGGTTTTTGCCGAGCATGGCAACAACTTTGTCAAAACCATGCTGCGCCTGACGCAAAGCCGCCCAGAGTTAGGCGTGGTGGCCGACCAAATGGGTGGCCCAACTTATGCCGGTGATATCGCTGAAGCGATTATCAGCATAGTCTCTCTACTCAGTGCTGAAAATGAGCAGCGCTATGGCATTTACCACTACAGTGGTGCGCCTTATGTTAGCTGGCATCAGTTTGCCTACAGTATTTTTCAGCATGCAGTACAGCAGCAGCTTATAGCTCAAGCGCCAAAGGTGAATGCGATAACTACAGCCGAATATCCGACGCCTGCTAAGCGCCCAGCATTTTCAATGCTTGATTGCAGCAAAATTCAGCAAGCGTTTACTGTTTCGCCATCGAATTGGCAAGCTGCTTTAAACAACTTAACGTTATACAAGTGAATGTTATGAAAGTAATAGATACCGCTATTCCAGATGTAAAAATTATCGAGCCTAAAGTGTTTGGTGACGAGCGCGGCTTTTTTATGGAAACCTGGAATCAGCGAGAGTTTGATGGAAAAGTCTCCAAACGTGTTTTTGTGCAAGACAATCAGTCACTATCTCATAAGGGTGTATTGAGAGGTTTGCATTATCAACTCGCACCTTATGAACAAGGAAAGTTAGTACGCGTTATTACTGGCAGTGTCTATGATGTCGCTGTAGATATTAGACCAACCTCAAATACTTATGGACAGCATGTGGCGGTAGAGCTTACTGCTGAGAATAAGCGAATGCTGTGGATACCTGAAGGTTTTGCGCATGGTTTTCTTACATTAGAAAACAATACGATCTTTGCATACAAGACAACTGGATATTACGATAAATCATCTGAACGGGCCCTGCATTGGAAATCCAATGTTTTAAATATTGGTTGGCCGGAAATGAAAAACTTCATCGTAAATGAAAAAGATGCAAAAGCACCTTCTTTTGAACTTTTGTTTTAATTAAACATAATTTGTGTTTAAGAGGAAATTTTATGGCGTATTTAAGCCAAAGTCAGATCGACAAGTTAGGGCTCAAAGCAGTTGGCAAGAATGTGAAAATCAGTGACAAGGCCGCTATTTACAACCCAGAAAGGATATCTATTGGTGACAATTCAAGGATAGATGATTTTTGTATTGTATCAGGAACAGTTGAAATTGGTAGGTATTGTCATATAACGCCTATGTGTCTAGTTGCTGGTGGTGAACCAGGTGTAGTTTTGTCTGATTTTGCAACGCTCGCTTATGGTGTAAAGGTCTTTTCACAAAGCGACGATTATTCTGGCGAGTCAATGGTAAACTCACTAATACCCAAGAAATATAAGAGCGAAAAGTTCGCGCCAGTGTTCATCGGAAAGCACGTAATTATAGGCACAAACGCAGTGGTGTTTCCGGGAGTTATGATAAATGAGGGATGCTCCATTGGAGCTATGTCCCTAGTTGTAAATTCAACCGAGGAGTGGGGGATCTACTATGGGATTCCTGCACGCAGAAAATCAAATAGAAGTAAGAATATTTTAAACTTAGAAAGTAAATTTTTAGCGGAATATACTGAGATATGATACCTTTTAATAAGCCTGCTCTAGTTGGTAATGAATTATCATATATAGCTGACTCTGTCACTAGCGGAAAAATATCTGGTGATGGTAAATACACAAAAAAATGCCATGATTTTTTCGAAAATAAATATGGATTTAAAAAAACTCTTCTAACAACATCTTGTACAGATGCATTAGAAATGGCAGCAATCCTTATCAATATAAAACCAGGTGATGAGGTAATTGCGCCATCATATACCTTCGTATCAACAGTAAATGCGTTTGTATTAAGAGGTGCAAAAATTATCTTTGCAGACAGCTGCAAAGATAATCCTAATATAGACCCTGAGCATGTTGAAAAGCTTATAACAAAAAAAACAAAAGCAATTGTTGTTGTACATTACGCTGGTGTAGCTTGTGATATGGATAGAATCATGGATATTGCATCCGGAAATGGTTTATTTGTAGTAGAGGATGCAGCTCAAGCAATTGATTCCTTTTATAAAGATAAGCTGCTAGGTTCAATTGGTGATTTTGGCGCATTTTCGTTCCATGAAACGAAAAACATAATCGCCGGAGAGGGGGGCTTGCTTATTATTAATAAAGAACAATATATTAGCAGAGCTGAAATAATAAGAGAAAAAGGAACCAACCGTACATCATTCTTTCGTGGCGAAGTAAATAAATATGGTTGGGTTGACATCGGTTCTTCTTTTTTACCATCAGATATAATAGCGGCTTACCTCTTTGCGCAGCTGGAGAATATAGACTTAATTCAGGCTAGAAGAAAAGAATTGTGGCTTCGATATTACGATAAGCTGCGCAACTTAGAATTATCCGATAAAATTCAGCTGCCTGTAATTCCAGATTATGCTACTAATAATGCGCACATGTTTTATATAGTATGTAGGAATCTAGATGAACGTTCTAGATTAATCGCATTCTTGAAAGATAATAAAGTGTCAGCAGTTTTTCATTATATATCGTTACACAAGAGTCCGTATTTTGAAGGAGAATACTCAGGTGAGCAATTATTAAATTGCGAAAAGTATAGTGACCAATTATTGAGATTGCCGCTTTATTATGAACTAAAATTTGAAGAAGTAGATTTTATAGTGAGTTTAATAAACAAATTTTACATTGAGGTATAGGTTTTTGCTAATTAAGTTATCTTCACTATACACAGCACAACTTCTAAAGGCTGTGTTACCTCTGTTATTTATACCGTTAATAATCGGTGAAGTGGGCATCCAGCAATATGGATTAATATCTTTCATGTTGCTGATGATGTCTTTTTTAGGCCTTTTAGATGCAGGTATAAGCGGAGGCATGGTAAGAGTTTTATCAATTAGCAAAACTAATATTGAAGAGTTCACTGCTGCCTTAAAGTTGTGGTTAAATGTTTTTCTTTTTATTATCGGAATTTCTGTTCTAATTTTTTTCTTTTTTTTTGTTGGAGCTGACTTTCTAGCATCATCCTGGTTTGAAACCGATTTATCGTTAAGCTTGATGAACCAAAGCTTAATTATGATAGGTGTAATTTTGTCTTTAACTTTTTTAAAAGGATATCTAATTAGCAAACTTGTAGGATTTGAGAAGCAAGTTCAGTTATCAGTATGGCAGGTTGTAATAACCTCATGCCAATACATAATACCGTATTACATATTGAAAATTTATGGATCTGATGTAGATGTGTATTTGGCCGCTATTGCCTTTTTCTGTTTTATAGACTGTTTTGTTATGTATTTTTTGGGGTTTTATTATTCAAAAAGCATATCAAAAAAATTATTTTCTTATGAAGAAAAGGTAATTACAAATTCTGACATAAGCAGATATCAGTTTATAGGCTTTGTTAAGAATTGTATTCATTTATCTGGTTTAACTATAATCTGGACAGTTTCAACTCAAATTGACAAGTTGGTATTATCAAAATATGTTTCTATAGAAACATTCAGCTACTATCAGATAGCAGCCCAAGTCGCACTAAGTGTTAATTTGGTGATAATGCCTCTTAACCAATTTTTAATGCCAAGGCTGGCAAGTCTTTATAGTTCAGGTGATTTTTCAAATTACTCAGGACTTATAATTAGAGTTTTTACTTTTTTCGTTATATTTTTTGCGCTATTCACTCCAATGTATTTTTCTTTTGGTAAGTATATCTTAAGTTTTTGGCTTGGTGATATTGCCTTAACAGAGAACGTAAACGTATACCTAAAATGGCTAATATTTTCTGCGGTTATCCAGTCATTTTCAAATTTCATTTTTCTGTTTTATTACTCAACTAACCGCTTAAGTCAACAGTTTTATGCTTATTTAGTTTATAGTTTTATAACTATTCCTGGTAGTGTTTTTATCGCAATCAAATACGGTGCGGAAGCATGTGCGATTTTTAGTCTTGTATCTTCTATTTTGTTTTTTACTGTGTGGGGGTTAATTACTCTAAATAGTTATTTTGAGAAGCCTCAGCTAAAAATAATTTTTTTTCCAATTAGTGTTTTTTTTACTTCTATGCTTTTTCTTCATGTTGCTAATATCTTTCTAAGAGGGGAATATCTAATTTATCAGTTTATGTCATTCCTGTTATTATATATTGTAGTTTTTTATTTTATTTGTGTTTGCATTTCGAAATTTTCAAGCTCAAAAACTGGCGCTGTAGGGGTGAAGTTTTAATGGCTAAATTTTTAATTTTTACACCATCATATGAAGAAAAAAGTGGTGGCGTAGTGGTTTTACATAAACTATGTCACGTTTTAAATGAGCTGGGTTACAGCTCATATTTGTTTCCTTATGCATATACCTATGAAATTAATAGGTTCAATTTCTTTAAGAATATTTTTAATTTTTTAAAATGGTCTGTATTTACTTCTATCAAAGGCTTCAAAACAAACAGTCATTTTAATACTCCCGTTTACAAGGGTTCTATTGATAACTTGGATGATTTTATAATTGTCTATCCTGAAGTTGTATTTGGTAATCCTCTAGGAGCAAAAAACGTTGTTAGATGGCTACTACATCAACCTGGTTTTCATGAAAAGCGTTTTTACTTTAGTTCTGGCGAATTAATTTTTAAATTTAATTCTGCTATAAAAGATTTTAGTTTTCCTGGCTCTTGTACTTCACCAAACGAGCTCAAAGTCATTCACTATCCTTTAGAGCATTATAATTTATCAAATGAGTCTAAAAATAGAAGTGGTTATGCATACTGCATAAGGAAAGGTAAAGGAAAGGCTTTTATTAAAGATCACTCAGGTGATATTTTGATAGATAATCTTACACATGAAGAAGTTTCAAGAATATTTAAGCAAGTAGAGTTCTTTGTCAGTTATGACACATATACAGCATATTCTATATTTGCGGTTCTTTGTGGATGTAAATCCATAGTAATTGGTGATGAAGGTGTTTCAGAAGTATCTTGGTATCCTAATCAAGCTGATCGTTATGGTTTAGCTTATGGATTCGAAAAAATAAAATGGGCAGATGACACTAAAAAATTAGTGCTTCCTCATATACAGAATGAAATAAATAAAGTTTCTGATTCAGTTAATGCTTTTGCGAAAGAGAGTATTGATTATTTTGGTTTAGTTAAATTTTAATAATGGCTATTTAATGTCTAACTTTTCCTTTAATCAATATCAAAAAAAACTTTTTGATATTAAATCGCTTGTGATGCGTATCCCTCTGCTCGTTATACTATTTACACCCGCTGCGAGCTTTGGTGTTTTTTATTCCATTGTATTTGTTATACTGATACCTTTTGTTTTTTTTGGTACTAGGTTTTATGCTAAGGTGCCTGCTCTTACTTTTACATATATATTTCTTTTTTATCTTTCTTTTTCTCTAGCTAAAGCAATTTATTTTGACAGCTTGTCTGATTTTAAAGAGATGGTTAAGGTTTTTTGCTTTTTGGTTGTTTTTCTATCTGTGCAAGATAAAACCTTTAACTACTTTCATAATTTACTAATCTTATACTTGGCAATCGATTTTACTATTTCTTTGATGCAGTTTACTCATTTCAGCAATTATTTTACGCTAATTGTTTCAGATCTTTATAACAGTAAATCACATAGCGAGTTTTCTTTTTCACTAAGTAGTGTAAGGGCATTGGGTCTTTCGCCTGGACCTGGTCAGCATGGTGTGTTAGCAGTCTTTAGTTTTGCCTTTTTTATTATAAGAGCTAATTACTCCAATAGAACTGCATCTAGCTATATAGGAATACTTCTATCTTTTGCAATCGTTGCGCTCGCTCAGTCTAAGACGGCTATATTAGTTTTATTGATTTTAATGTTCATTTTTTTCTTTTTGGTTATAATTACTAAAAAATTTACTTACGTATTAATGGTGACGATTTGTTTTTTTGCTTTACTTTGTTTTGCTTTTGTGTACTGGGATGTTTTGATTAACACCTTTTATGATTTAAAAAGGCTCACTGAATTAGGTCTTCAAGTCTCTTCGATGAGTGCGAGGATAGATATATGGATTTCCCAAATTAGTGCCGTTATAAACTCAAACTTTTTCTTAATACTATTTGGAGCAGGACGCTCATTTCTAGATAACTTAAACATTTACAACAACAGTTTTGATAACGATTATGTTTACATTTTTGTAGTGTATGGTTTTTTTGGTGTTTTAGCCTTATTGATTTTGATGCTTTATATCTTTAAAAATTTGATTTTATTTTCAAAAATTTCAGATGTCGCAAAGGTTGTAACCTTCGTTTTTGTGTCAGGTTTTATTACATCATTTAGTTTGGATTTCTTTTTTGATGTCAAAATTTTAGCTCTTCTTGCTTACTTGTTGCGAGTTGCACTTAATATTCGCAATGAAGAGAATGCAGTGCGAGCCGAATTGCGATTTAAACCATAAAAATTTATTTATTTTTTTTGATTTTTTATAAAAATGATGCTGACCTGCTTTTTTCATAGTTAGCTTTAGTTTTTGAATTTTCATTTTATCCTGAGGTGTTAATAGTGTGCCAAGTAGTTTTTGTTGTTACAAATTTTAATAACACAGCTTACACAGAAAAGATGATTGATTCATTATCAAGCTTGTCTGGTGTTTCCAAGGTCTATGTTGTTGATAATTGCAGCGTTGATGAAGAAAAAGAAAGATTAGCGTCTCTTCAGATAAAGCATAGCAATTTGATCACAGCGATTTTCAATGATAAAAATCTTGGTTACTTTGAAGGGCTCAATGTAGGTATTCGTAAGGCAAAAAAAGATAATCCAGCAGTTTCTCACATGATCGTGGGTAATAATGATTTACTTTTCCCAGATGACTTTGTAAAGCAACTAGAGGTTTGTAGTTCAGTATTTGAAAAATACCCGGTTGTGTCTCCTAATATCAGGATGCTTGATGGTACTCCGCAAAACCCGCATGTTATATCGGGGATTAGTAAAAAGCGTGAGTTTATTTACGACCTTTATCATTCTAGCTACCTTATGGCAGGTTTGATCGTACGGTTAGCGAAGTTAACTCATAAGTATACGGACCGTAAAGACGAACTGCAACATGCAATAGCGCAAGAGATACACCAGGGCTATGGCGCTTGCTATATTTTGACGCCGAAGTTTTTTGAGCATTTTGATGAACTGTGGGCACCCACGTTTTTGATGTATGAAGAGTTCTTTTTGGCGAAGCAACTTGAGGAAAAAGGCTTTAAAACGTACTATGAGCCTCGAATTTCTGTAACCCATTACTGTCACGCTTCTACCGGGATGATTCCTGGTAAGTTGAAGTGGCAATACTCTCGCCAAGCGCATAAAGAATATCGTAAATATGTAAAAGTTTGGCCATAAAGGATAGTTATTAATGCGTGATTTCCAAGTTTGTACACGTTGTGTTATGGACACAACAGACTCTAAAATTGTGTTCGATGAGCATGGGGTGTGTGATCACTGTCTGACATTTGACAAAGACATTAAACCAAAATGGCACACCGATGAAGTTGGTTTTAACAACATTATGGCCATTGCCGATAAAATTAAAGCTGAAGGTAAAGGCAAAGATTTTGACTGTATTATTGGCATGAGTGGTGGTATTGATAGCTCATACCTAACCTACCTTGCTAAGGAAAAGCTTGGGTTAAGGCCGTTGGTGTTCCATGTTGACGCCGGCTGGAATTCTCAAACTGCAGTTAATAACATTGAGAAAATTGTCGATAAACTAGGTTTGGATCTCTACACCGAAGTTATTGACTGGGAAGAAATGAAGGATTTGCAACTGGCTTTTATTAAGTCAGGTGTGTCGCATATCGACAGCCCTCAAGATCATGCTTTTTTTGCAACGATGTATAAATTTGCCTCTAAATACAAAGTTAACTACATACTCACTGGCGGTAACTACTCAACGGAATGTGTACGCAATCCACTTGAGTGGATGTACTACCAGTCTGATGCTACGCAGCTGGTGGACATACATAAAAAGTTTGGTACTATCCCATTAAAAAATTATCCGGTAACTAATATCTTATGGCACAAGGTTTTCTTGCCCTATATCCGCGGTATTAAACTAATTCGTCCTCTCGATTACATGCCTTATCACAAAGAAGAGGCTACTCAGTTTTTGGTTGATAACTTTGGCTATCAGCGGTATGCACAAAAGCATTTTGAATCCCGTTTTACAAAGTTCTATGAAGGGTATTGGTTACCAAAGAAGTTTGGTTATGACACACGTAAGGTTCAGTATTCTAGTCTCATATTAACTGGCCAAATGACCCGCGAAGAAGCCCTAGAGAAACTTAAGCAGCCCGCTTATGACAATGAAAGCATCGCAAATGAGTTTGAATATATAGCGACTAAGCTCGGTATCACTGTTGAGGAATTGCAAGGTTATATGGATGCGCCGAACAAGACTTACAAAGACTATAAAAACCAACAAAGTATTTATGACATTGGCGCTAAAGTAATGCGTGCATTTGGACTTGAAAAGGGTGGCAAACGTTGATTGGTATTGTTGATTATGGGCTAGGGAATATTAGTGCTTTTGCAAATATATATAAGCAATTAAATATTCCTTTTAAGCCAGTAAAAATTGCTGAGGATTTTACGGCAGTTAGTAAGTTAATATTACCTGGTGTTGGCGCCTTCGATTACGCAATGCAATTATTGAATGAGTCTGGCATGCGAGATAAGCTCGACGATATGGTGTTGAACCAAAAAGTACCGGTGCTCGGTGTTTGTGTTGGAATGCAGATAATGGCTGATTCCAGCGAAGAAGGTGTTATGCCTGGGTTAGGTTGGGTGTCGGGTTCAGTGCGTAAAATTGATGTCGCTAAATTGACTCACAAACCTACTATTCCGCATATGGGTTGGAATCAAGTGCAGCCTAAAAAAGATATTGATGTATTTGCTGGTATAGATTACGAGCAAGGTTTTTACTTCTTGCATTCATATTATTTTAGCGCTGATGATAAAAACGATATTCTTGCTGTTGCAGATTATGCTGGCGAGTTTTCCTGTGCTGTACATAAAGATAATATTTATGGTTTTCAGTTTCACCCTGAGAAAAGCCTGTTGAATGGGGTTACTCTTCTTAAAAATTTTGCGAACATATAATTATGCTGCGTTCTAGAATTATTCCATGCTTGCTAGTCAAGAATAAAGGTTTGGTTAAAACAGTAAACTTTAAAGATCCTAAGTACGTTGGCGACCCAATTAATGCCGTAAAAATTTTCAATGAAAAGTTGGTCGACGAGCTGGTAGTTCTGGACATTGACGCTTCTCGGGACAATCGAGAACCTGATTACAAAATGATTGAAAACCTCGCCACTGAATGCAGAATGCCTTTTTGTTATGGTGGTGGTATTAAAACACTTGAGCAGGCAGTTAAGATCAGTAATTTAGGAGTAGAAAAGGTGGCATTGAGTGCAGCCGCCTTTGAGAATCCTGAATTAATTACGCAAATATCTAATGCTATTGGCAAGCAAAGTGTTGTAGTGGTTTTAGATGTTAAGAAAACCCTGTTTGGTGGCTATGACTGTTACGTTCTTAACGGCAGTAAAAAAGTCAAAGGCGATGTTGTTGAACTTGCAAAAAAATTTCAAGCGCTTGGTGCAGGTGAAATTGTTGTTAATTCAATTGATAACGACGGCAAGATGTCAGGTTATGATCAAAAGTTAATTAGGCTTGTTAGAGATGCAGTCGACATCCCCCTTACTGTATTAGGTGGAGCTGGTTCACTAAATGATATAAAAGCTGTCATTGATGAACATAAAATTATTGGTGTTGCCGCGGGTAGTTTATTCGTTTTTAAAGGCACTTACAGAGCAGTATTAATTAATTACCCTTCAACTGAAGACAAAAAACTGCTTAACAAGCGCTAACCTTATCTTTTAGTTTTGAAACCTCCATAGGCTTAATAATGAAGCAAATCCTTCAAGACCTCGCTAAAGGCGCAACCACTGTTGTTCAAGCGCCTTCTCCATCGGTATCAGGCGGGCATCTGCTTATCAATACTACTTGTAGCTTAATTTCTGCCGGCACTGAGCGCATGCTGGTTGATTTTGGCAAGGCTTCACTGATTGATAAAGCGCGGCAACAGCCTGAAAAAGTAAAAATGGTGCTGGAGAAAGTTCAGACTGACGGGCTTTTGACAACCGTTGATGCAGTTAGGTCTAAATTGGGCCAACCCCTTCCTTTGGGTTACTGTAACGTAGGTGTTGTAGAGGCGGTCGGAAAAGGAGCCGAGCAGTTTAAGCCAGGTGATCGAGTACTTTCTAATGGTCCTCATGCCGATGTTGCTCGGGTTCCTAAAAACTTATGCGCAAAAATACCTGACAATGTTAGTGATGAAGCGGCTGCTTTCACGGTTGTTGCCAGTATTGGTTTGCAAGGTATCAGGCTGGTTGAGCCAACCTTAGGTGAGTCAGTTGTAGTTACCGGTGTCGGCTTAATAGGTTTATTGACTGTGCAGTTGCTGCGTGCACAGGGCTGTCGGGTGTTAGCTATTGATTTTGATCAGCGTAAACTTGAACTTGCCAAACAATTTGGTGCAGAAATCTGTAACCCCGGCGCTGGTGAAGACCCGGTTGCAGCAGGTATGGCGTTTAGCCGCGGCCATGGCGTTGATGCTGTTATTATTACCGCTTCTACTAAGTCGAATGACCCCGTGACTCAAGCTGCCAGGATGAGCCGTAAACGCGGCCGTATTGTATTGGTCGGTGTAACAGGCCTTGAGTTAAATCGTGCTGATTTTTATGAAAAAGAATTAACGTTTCAAGTTTCTTGCTCTTATGGCCCTGGCCGCTATGAACCAGACTATGAGCAAAAAGGTATGGATTACCCGCTGCCTTTTGTACGTTGGACGGAACAACGTAACTTTGAGGCTGTGCTGGATATGTTGTCAGCGGGGGCGCTTAATGTAGAAGCTTTAATTACACACCGCTTTATATTCGAGAATGCGGCGGACGCTTATGCGGTTTTAACCGATGACAAAACCGCGTTAGGTATTTTATTAAAGTACCCCAGTGAATTTAAACAACGGCACATCCGTTCTGTTAGTTTGTCACAGACCTCATTTAACGCTGATAAGCCAACGTTAGGCTTTATTGGTGCTGGAAATTATGCCTCCCGGGTGCTTATCCCTGCATTTAAAGCCGCCGGTGCTCAGTTGCATACTATTAGTACCTCTGGGGGGATTAATAGTGTTATTCATGGAGAAAAATCAGGTTTCGCTATTGCATCGACGGATACGCAAGCTTTGCTGGAAAACTCACAAATAAACACTGCAGTTATTGTTACTCAACATAACAGCCATGCTTATTTCACGGAGCAAGCTTTAAAACATGGTAAACATGTATTTGTAGAAAAGCCGCTTGCTATTACCAAAGAAGACTTGGCTAAAGTAGAGGCGGCGTATCGTCAAACCGAAGGCAAGCAGTTGTTGATGCTGGGTTTTAACCGTCGTTTTTCTCCACAAGTGCAAAAAATGAAGTCATTACTCAATGCAGTGAAAGAGCCTAAGTCTTTCATTATGACGATGAACGCCGGAGCGATTGCTGAAGACCATTGGACTCAGGATAATGCAGTAGGCGGCGGCCGGATCATAGGTGAAGCTTGTCACTTTGTTGACTTAATGCGTTACTTGGCGGGATCTGAAATAGTCTCTGTGCAAGCTCGCCGTATGGGGGATAACCCACATCAGGCGATAACTGAAGACAAAGCTGCCATTATTTTAGGTTTTGCAGACGGGTCTTTTGGTACCATTCATTACTTTGCTAATGGTGCGTCAAGTTTTCCAAAAGAAAGAATAGAAGTGTTCACTGCTGGACGGGTGCTGCAATTAGATAACTTCTTAAAACTAAAAGGTTTTGGTTGGCCGGGTTTCTCAAAAATGAATTTGTGGCGTCAAGACAAGGGCCAAGTTGACTGCTGTAAGGCTTTTTTAACCGCTATCAATGAAGGTAAAGCTTGTCCTATACCAGCTGAAGAGGTTTTTGAAGTGGCTAGAGTGTCGATTGAAATTGCTGAACAGTTAAGAATACAACAGGGCTAAGGATGCAGCTGCTGAATAAATTTCAGCGGCTTTACCACACGGTAAGACCGCTGCGCTTTGAACAAATAGCCTATAGAATTTTCTATAAGGTATTTCCATTAAAAAACTTGCCTGCCGCTTCGACTTATATCAACCCTGCCGATTGGGTTTGGCAAGGGCCAGAGGTGGTTGAGCCGTCTTTTTTAGGCGGTAATGAGGTTTGTTTTCTTAACCTGTCCGGACACGTTAAGTCAGCGCAGGAGTGGAATAGCCCAGCCTTTGAAAAGCTCTGGCTGTATAACCTACACTACTTTGATGATTTGAATGCCCGGGAAAGTAAGCAGAGGACAGAAACACAATTAGCCCTGGTCGAGCGTTGGATTGCAGAAAACCCTGCAGTAACAGGCAATGGTTGGGAGCCTTATCCCTTATCTTTGCGGTTGGTTAACTGGATTAAGTGGTACAACCGAGTAAAACTGAATAAGCCTGAAATTGTCCAAAGTATAGATCTCCAGGCCAAAGCCCTGAGTAAACAGCTTGAATACCATATTTTAGGAAACCACTTGTTTGCCAATGGTAAAGCACTGGTATTCTCCGGTTGTTTCCTTAAAGGCATTGCTGCCGATAAATACCTTGATTCTGGATTAAAGATCCTTGATCGCGAAATACCAGAGCAGTTTCTGAAAGACGGCGGGCATTTTGAACTTAGTCCAATGTATCATTGTATTTTACTTTGGGATTTACTGGAGTTGCTGCACCTGGCTCAGTTGTCCGGAAACAGCAAGTTAAATACAAGGGTTAAGAATTGGTCAGACGTCGCGCGAAAGGGGCTTAACTGGCTAAAGGCTATGCTCCATCCGGACGGTGAGGTTAGTTTTTTTAACGACAGTGCCATAGGGATAGCTGCGACGCCGCAGCAAATATTTGCTTATGCACAATCACTTGGTCTCTGTGTTAGCGGAGATGTAGCAGAACCCCTGCAGACTTTAGCAGAGAGCGGCTACAGCAGAATTACCATGCCTGAGCACAGCTTGATTTTTGATCACGCTCAGGTCGGGCCCGATTATTTGCCAGGGCATGCTCACGCTGATACCTTAAGTTTCGAATGGTCGTTGGGTTTACAGCGCGTCTTTGTAAATTCGGGAACATCGATTTATGGCATCAGTGCTGAACGTTTAAGGCAACGCCAAACCGCTGCGCACAATACTGTTGTTGTCAATGGAGTCGACTCTTCCGAAGTTTGGAGTGGTTTCAGAGTTGCGCGCCGTGCCAAATCGACTTTGGAGAACAGCATTGTTTCAGACGAGGTTGTGACTCTTACTGCATCCCATGATGGATATTGTAGATTACCAGACAAAGTAGTGCACAGGCGCTCTGTGACTATGATGCCAAAACAACTTCAGGTTAAAGACACTTTGATTGGACGCTACCACAGTGCGGTAGCTCACTTTCATTTGCACCCGGACATTACTGCAGTACAAAAAGATGAGACGAATATTATTTTAACCTTACCTAAAGGTCAGGTCGTTCATTTTAATTCCGCTTTTGGCTGCCGGATTGTAAAAACCACTTGGCATCCTCGTTTTGGTCAGTCCGTGCCTTCTTTAAAAATTGAAGTTCAGTTCAAAGAGAATGAGTTGGCTACCTTTGTAACACTAGTTAAGGTATAAGTTTTTGAAAATTCTTGTGTTGTCGTTCTATTATCAGCCTGATTTATGTGCTGGCTCATTCCGTTGCACTGCCTTAGTTGAACAGTTGAAGCAGCAAAAAGATGTTGAATTGGAGGTGATAACCACTTTGCCGAATCGTTATGCTTCTTTTTCTGCTCAGGCTCCAGAATATGAAGTGACAGACGGTCTTGAGATTCATCGTATTGCTTTGCCTTCGCATAAAAGTGGAATGTTGGATCAGATAAAAGCATTTACAACTTTTTACCGCCAGGCTCTCAAGGTGACTCGAGGCAAAGATTACGATTTAGTCTTTGCTACCTCATCGCGTCTATTTACCGCATTTCTTGGCGCTCGCATAGCGTCTTCAAAGAAGTTACCGCTCTATTTAGATATCAGAGATATCTTCGTTGATACCATTAAAGACGTATTGCCGGCTAAAATTACCTGGCTCGCAAAACCGGTATTTTCTTGGATTGAGTCGTATGCTTTTGGACGGGCTCAGCGCATTAATTTAGTTTCTAAAGGTTTTGCTGACTATTTTTCTAGTCGTTATCCTAAGACGGAATACCGCTGGTTTACTAATGGTATTGATAATGAATTTCTAGCTTCGGCGCCACAATCGTCGGAGCGAGGCGAAGTTTCAGGTCTGGTGACTGTACTTTATGCCGGCAATATGGGCGAAGGGCAAGGACTACATAATATATTGCCAGCATTAGCGAAACGCCTGGAAGGTAAAGCCAGGTTCAGAGTCATTGGCGATGGCGGGCGCAAAGCTCTTCTCCAGCGGCATTTGGCGGATATCTCTAACGTTGAGTTATTACCGCCTGTCAGCCGCGATGAATTAATTCGCGAATATCAAAACGCTGATATTCTGTTTTTACACTTAAATGACTATCCTGCTTTTCGAAAAGTACTGCCATCGAAGATATTTGAGTACGCAGCATTAGGTAAGCCTGTGTGGGCGGGGGTCGCAGGGTATGCCGCTGAGTTTTTAAAAGATGAAGTAAGCAATACCTCAGTTTTTTATCCTGGCAATGCCGAGGAAGCCCATCGCTCTTTTGCTGCTTTGGAGTTAGGGGTAACTCCTAGAACGGAATTTATTACTAAGTTTTCTCGTCAGCGAATTATGGCTGAAATGGCTACCGATATAGTGAGTGTCGTCAAAAATGAAGCATGAAAAAACGCTTCTGGTTACTGGGGCAACGGGTTTTGTTGGAAGGGCAGTCGCGACTAAGTTAAACACTCAAGAACTTCGTCTGTTAAGTCGAAGGGATCCTTGTATTGCTGAGGCTAAGTTTTGCAAAGCAGGAATCAGTTCATCAATTGACTATTTAAACTATTTGGAAAAGGTTGATGTAGTTATTCATTGTGCCGCGCGTGTACATGTCATGAATGACAAAGAAACTGATCCCATAGCTTTATATCGCGAAGTGAATACCTTTGGAACACTCAATTTAGCTAGGCAAGCTGCAACAGCTGGAGTGAAACGTTTCATTTTTATCAGCAGTGTTAAAGTAAATGGTGAAAGTACAGTATCAGGTAAACCCTTTACAGCTTTTGATTTCGCAAACCCGTCAGATCCCTATGGAATATCAAAAGCAGAAGCTGAACTAGCATTACAGGAATTATCGGTAGAAACTGGCATGGAGCTAGTGATTATTCGCCCACCATTGGTGTATGGCCCAGGTGTTAAAGCCAATTTTGCTGCTATGTTAAAGCTTGCCAAGAAGAATTTGCCACTGCCTCTGGGCGCGATCCACAATTGCCGCAGCATGGTAGCGCTGGATAATTTAGTTGACTTGATAGTGACCTGCATTGACCACCCTAAAGCCGCTAACCAGACTTTTTTAGTCAGCGACGATCAGGATATATCGACCACTGAGCTATTAAAGCTAATGATCCGTGCAGCAGGTAAAAGGCCAAGGTTAATTCCTGTGCCGATGAGTTGGTTTAGACTGGCGGGTAAACTTACGGGTAAACAAGCCGTAGTGGATAGATTGTGTGGCAATTTACAGGTGGATATTATCCATACAAAAGAGACACTGAGCTGGAAGCCGCCGATAACTGTAGAAGAGGGGATTGCTCGTTGTTTTTCTAATATTGAATATTGAATATTGAATATTGGATGTTGGTTGAATGTTGAATTTTATAGTTTTTCCTTTTGAGGTTATATGTTGATTCGATTGTTGGATATTATTTTTGCCTTCTGTGGCTTAGTATTCGGTTTTCCGGTGTTGGTAATTTTAACCATTATAGGTCTGTTTGATACCGGCTCACCAATATTCCGGCAGGTTCGGGTTGGCCGTTATAAAAAGCCTTTCACGCTGGTTAAGTTTAGAACTATGCGTAAAGATACGGCCTCTGTTGCCAGTCATTTAGCCAGTGCCAGCGCTATTACGCCTTTTGGTGGATTCTTGCGCAAAACGAAGCTGGATGAGCTGCCACAGTTATGGAATGTGCTGTGGGGCGATATGAGCTTAGTTGGTCCTCGTCCTGGGCTTTTTAATCAAGACGAGTTAACAGCTGCACGTGATAAGCTCGGCATTTACAATGCACGCCCGGGTATTACGGGCTTGGCGCAGGTCAATGAAATCGATATGTCTACGCCAGAACTGCTGGCTGAAACTGATGCCAAAATGCTGCAAAGCCTGACATTGGCTGACTACTTTAAATATATTTTTATGACGGTAGCAGGTAAAGGGAGTGGCGATAGGGTAAAAAAATAGTAAACTCTATGCTGTGAATCTAATGCTGCAAAAAGGGAGTTTATGCAGAGTAGCTTTGAGCAGCCGGTGATATTGCACCACGGCGCCGTTGACGGTGTTACCGGCTCTTGTCATGAATATCAATTAGCTCCTGGTTATGCAGTGCTAATTGATTGTGGCCTATTTCAGGGGGACGAGCAGGGCAATGGTAGCAAAGCCAACCTTGCTATCAATTTCCCGCTTAACCATATTCAGGCGCTTATCGTTACTCATGTCCATATTGATCACGTAGGACGAATTCCTTATTTGCTGGCCGCTGGTTTTACCGGCCCTATTTTTTGCTCTGAAGCCTCAGCTCATCTGTTACCTTTGGTGTTGGAAGATGCACTTAAAGTTGGGGTAACCCGCGACGAGCAGCTGATTAACGGCTTTTTGCGTGCCATTGCCCGCCAGATTGTGCCCTGTAAGTTTAACGCCTGGGTTGAATTACCTGCCTTTAACGGTATTAACGCGCACTTCCGGCTGCAAAAGGCCGGCCATATTCTTGGTTCGGCCTATGTTGAAATTAAACATTTGCTCAATGCAAAGCCCTTTATCACGGTGTTTTCTGGTGATTTAGGCGCGCCTTACTCTCCGTTGTTACCTGCCCCTAAACCACCTTACGCTGCCGACGTTGTCGTTATTGAAAGTACTTATGGCGATAAACTGCATGAAAACCGGCGCAGTCGTATTAAGCGGCTGGAGCAGGTGTTGCTGCATTCATTACAGGACAACGGTACTGTGTTATTCCCTGCGTTTAGCATTGGCCGCACTCAGGAACTGCTCTACGAGCTTGAAACCTTAATCCATCGCCTGCGCAATAAAAAAATCCATCAGCATTTGCGCTGGCAAGAGTTAACAGTCATTGTAGATTCACCTTTAGCGGCTAAATTTAATGTTGCTTATCAGCAGTTGGCTGCCTGTTGGGATAACGAAGCCAAACAGCGTTTGCAGCAGGGGCGGCACCCGCTTAGCTTTGCGCAGTTACATACTATCGATAGCCATGCGCAGCACCTTGCCGCGGTAAATTTGCTGGCCAGCACCCGAAAACCAGCCATTGTTATCGCTGCTAGCGGTATGTGTGAGGGTGGCAGGGTAGTGAATTATTTAAAAGCGATGCTGGGCGATCCTGTGCATCAGGTGGTTTTTGTCGGTTATCAGGCGCGAGGTACACTTGGGGCGGCGATACAGCAATATGGTCCGCAACAAGGTTATGTTACTATTGATGGCCAGCGTATTGATATTAAGGCAGAAGTGTTAACATTAAGCGGCTATTCTGCCCATGCTGATCAGCAGGGTTTGGTTAATTTTATAAAAGGCATGCGGCGAAGGCCAAAACAAGTGCGAATTGTACATGGTGATGTTGATGCGAAGAAAGCTCTGCAATCAGCTCTGGCTGCTTATGCGGATAAAGTGGTGATTGCTGAGTGAGAGTGGTGAGTGTTAAGTTTTTAGTGTTGAGTTTTTGCGTTAGATGGTGCTCTTAACTAAAAACTAAGCACTCATAATTCAACACTATAAAAGGGATTCTATGAAAGTCACAGTTTTTGGTATTGGTTATGTCGGCCTGGTGCAGGCCGCGGTATTAGCTGAGGTTGGCCATCAGGTTCTCTGTGTCGACGTAAATGCCGAACGGGTAGAAAACCTGAAAAATGGTATTATCCCGATTTATGAACCAGGCTTAACACCGCTGGTAGAAAAGCACTTTGCCAGTGGTTATCTCAATTTTACTACCGACGCTCAGGCTGGTGTGCTGCATGGCGACGTGCAATTTATTGCCGTGGGCACACCACCCGATGAAGATGGCTCTGCCGATTTACAGTATGTGTTGGCGGTGGCAAAAACTATCGCTACTTATATGCAGTCACCTAAGGTGGTTATCGATAAATCTACGGTACCTGTTGGTACCGCAGATAAAGTCAAGGCCGCTATTGCCTCGGTATTGGCAGAGCGTGGCCAACAACTTGATTTCGATGTGGTGTCAAACCCCGAGTTTTTAAAAGAGGGCGCCGCAGTTAATGACTGTATGCGACCCGATCGCATTATTGTTGGTACCTACGATGAGCGCCCTAAAGATCTGATGCGGGAGTTGTATGAGCCGTTTAACCGCAATCATGACAAAATGATTTTTATGGATGTTCGCTCTGCTGAGCTCACTAAGTATGCAGCTAACTGTATGCTTGCTACTAAAATTTCATTTATGAATGAAATGGCCAATTTAGCAGAGCTTCTGGGTGCCGATATCGAAGCGGTGCGCAAAGGTATTGGCTCTGATCCCCGTATTGGTTACCACTTTATTTATCCTGGCTGTGGCTATGGTGGCTCTTGTTTCCCTAAGGACGTTCAGGCCTTGATTCGTTCGTCAGAGCAAATGGGCTATAGCCCTAAGGTGTTGCAAGCTGTCGAGGCGGTCAACAATAAGCAAAAGTATAAACTGCCTGAGCTGATTAAACAGCACTTTGGTACTGCGCTGGCAGGCAAAACCATTGCGCTTTGGGGCTTAAGCTTTAAACCCAACACCGATGATATGCGTGAAGCCAGTAGCCGGGTATTAATGGAGCAGTTATGGGCTGCCGGGGTAAAAGTGCAAGCCTACGATCCTGAAGCGATGGAAGAAACTCAGCGCATTTATGGTGTGCGCGATGACCTAACCTTAGTAGGGACCAAAGAGGCGGCCTTAAAAGGTGCTGATGCCTTGGTTATTTGTACCGAGTGGCAACAGTTCCGCGCGCCTGATTTTGATTTAATCAAATCGCAGTTACGCCAGTCTGTGATTTTTGATGGCCGTAACTTGTACGATCCGCGCCGCTTAGCTCAGCGTGGCTTTATTTATTACGCCATTGGCCGCGGCGAAACCGTGCGCAAACCAAGCTGATGGAGCGAGTATGAAATTTCTGGTTACCGGCGCTGCAGGCTTTATTGGTTTTTATGTGTGTCAGCGTTTGTTACAGCAAGGGTACCAGGTAGTGGGCCTGGATAATCTCAATGCCTATTACCCGGTACAGTTAAAACGTGACCGTTTGGCACAGCTGCAAGGACAACCCGGTTTTCGGTTTGAGCAGCTTGATTTAGCGGATCGTGCCGGTATTGCCAATCTTTTTACTAAAGAAGGCTTTCAGCGGGTTATTCACCTTGGCGCTCAGGCCGGGGTGCGATACTCGCTGCAAAATCCGATGGCCTATGCTGATAGTAACCTAACCGGTACTCTTACCATTCTGGAGGGCTGCCGCCAGCACCGGGTTGAGCACCTGGTTTATGCTTCATCCAGCTCCGTCTACGGCATGAATAGTAAAATGCCGTTTAGTACGCTCGACAGAGTGGACCATCCGGTATCACTCTATGCGGCTACAAAAAAAGCTAACGAATTAATGGCCCATTCCTATAGCCATTTGTATGGTATTCCCACTACGGGGTTACGCTTTTTTACGGTGTATGGCCCTTGGGGCCGGCCAGATATGGCACCGTTTTTATTTACTAAGGCCATTTTAGCCGGTGAGCCTATCAAAGTATTTAACCATGGCGAGATGTTGCGTGACTTTACCTATATTGATGACATCGTAGAAGGTATAGTACGTATCCAGCAGCAGCCACCCAAGCCCGCGCCGGGCTGGGACGGTAGCGATGCCAGTAGCAGCTTTGCGCCGTATAAAATTTTTAATATCGGCAATAATCAGCCGGTAAAATTGATGACCTTTATCGAAGCCATCGAGCAGGCCACCGGTAAAATGGCCATAAAGGAGTATTTACCGATGCAGGCTGGTGATGTGCCGGCGACCTTTGCTGATATTGATGACTTACAAGCAGCGGTAGGGTTTAAACCAGCTACACCCATTACACTGGGTATGCAGCGTTTTGTAGACTGGTACCGCAGCTATTACAATGTTGAGTAGTTAGCAAGACGATAAGCACACTACAAAAAATAAAATGGAAAATGGAATAAATGCAAACAAATATTGTGCGTAAAGCAGTAATCCCAGTTGCAGGCCTAGGTACCCGGATGTTACCGGCAACTAAAGCGATACCTAAAGAGATGCTACCTGTAGTGGATAAGCCGCTTATTCAGTATGTGGTGCAGGAGTGTATTGCTGCCGGTATAAAAGAGATTGTCTTAGTTACCCACTCATCGAAAAACAGTATTGAGAACCACTTTGATATTAGTTTTGAGCTGGAGTCTATGCTGGAAAAACGGGTTAAACGCCAGCTATTAGATGAAGTGCAAAATATCTGCCCGAAAGACGTAACTATTATGCATGTGCGGCAAGGGCAAGCAAAAGGCCTGGGCCATGCGGTGTTTTGCGCCAGGCCATTAGTCGGCGATGCACCTTTTGCGGTGGTATTGCCGGACGTGCTAATTGACAGTTACGACAGTGATCTGAAAAAAGATAACCTGGCACATATGGCTGCGTTATTTAGCAGCACTGGCATTAGCCAGGTAATGGTTGAGCCGGTACCGATGCAAAATGTGTCAAGCTATGGCGTTGCCGATGTAGAAGGGCACCAACTACAGGCGGGCGAGTCGGTTAATATGACGGCCATTGTTGAAAAACCTAAAGTTGAAGAAGCCCCATCAAATCTTTCTGTAGTTGGTCGCTATGTCTTTACGCCTGATATTTGGGATGCTTTAGAGTACACGCCTTTAGGCGCCGGTGATGAAATTCAACTTACCGATGCCATTGCGATATTAATGAAATCACAACCAGTTAATGCCTACCATATTAAAGGCCGTAGCCATGACTGCGGTAACAAGCTTGGCTATATGCAAGCCTTTGTTGAGTTTGGTTTGCGGGATAAAAACCTTGGGCCGGGTTTTCAAGCCTGGTTACAGCAGTTGTTGCGTGACTATCGTTAATAAATGCTGGTTTTAGTGCTATACTTGAGCCAATTTTTGCTGTTTAAGTGCCGGTTACTGAAGCCGGCATAATGGAGTTAAAACATGCTTGCATGGTTGCTGGCGCTGCCTCGTTCGGCTAAGCGCATGATTTCAGTAGCAATAGATACCGTGTTTTTATCGCTCTCAATTTATTTAGCTTTTGTGCTTACCCAAAACGGGAATGCGCGCCAGCTATCTGATATTGCACTGGCGTTTATTATTACTCTGCCGCTTACCTTGCTTATTTTTACTAAGCTTGGCTTATATCGCGCTGTAATTCGCTATGTTGGTCAGCATGCGCTAGGTGCTGTGTTATTTGGTATTCTGGGTAGTGCCGCCTTATTAGCGGCACTGTTTATGTTTTTTGATGTCGAGCAACGAACCAACCTGGTTATAGTTTATGCTTTAATCGCTTTGGTTACCTCTGGCGGCGTTCGTTTATTAGCTCGGATGCTGTTAGAGCAACGTAACAACGGCCATAAAACCAGAGTCTTGATCTATGGGGCTGGTTCTTCCGGGCGTCAGTTAGCACAAGCATTGATGAATGGTGATCAATATCATCCGGTCGCCTTTGTTGATGACGACAATACGCTGCAACGTTCAACCATTCTCGGTATCCCGGTTTCCAGCCCGAATAATATTCCTGGTTTAATTAAGCAAAAAAATGTTGGTCGTATTTTGTTGGCGATGCCGTCAGCCAGTCGCGGCCGGCGCCGCGAGGTGTTGGATAAGCTGGAGGCCTTGCCGCTACCGGTATTATCAATACCGGGAATGAGTGATTTAGTTAACGGCAGTATGCGTATTGACGAGCTGCAAGATGTAAAAATAGAAGATCTGCTGGGGCGTGACCCCGTAGCACCGAAAAAGAAGCTATTACATGCCAATACTAAAGGTAAGGTGGTTATGGTTACCGGTGCCGGCGGCTCTATTGGCTCTGAACTATGCCGGCAAATTATTCGCTGTGAGCCCCTTACTCTAGTGCTTTTTGAACTATCCGAGTATGCCCTTTATGCTATTGAGCAGGAGCTTAAAGCCTTAATTTGTAATGAGACACTCGAAATTAACCTGGTGCCGGTAATGGGCACAGTGCAGCGGCAAAGCCGGCTTGAAAGTGTTATGCGCGCCTTTGGTGTGCATACGGTTTATCATGCCGCTGCCTATAAACATGTACCCTTGGTGGAATATAATGTCGTTGAGGGCGTGCGCAATAATGTGTTCGGTACCTGGTATGCTGCTGAGGCGGCGATTAAAGCCGGGGTGGAAACCTTTGTCCTTATCTCTACCGATAAAGCCGTTCGGCCAACCAATGTAATGGGCGCCTCTAAACGGCTGGCAGAGCTTGTATTACAGGCATTGGCTCAATATCAAACTAAAACCCGTTTTTGTATGGTGCGCTTTGGTAATGTATTGGGTTCATCCGGTTCAGTAGTTCCACTGTTCCGGGAGCAAATTCGTAAAGGCGGCCCTGTTACCGTTACCCATAAAGATATTATCCGTTATTTTATGACTATTCCGGAAGCTGCTCAGCTGGTGCTACAAGCCGGTGCTATGGGTAAGGGCGGTGATGTATTTGTATTAGATATGGGTGAACCGGTACGTATTGCTGAACTCGCCCGTCGCATGATTCACTTAATGGGCCTGGAAGTTCGGGACGAAGAGCACCCGCACGGCGATATTGAAATCAAATATACCGGTTTGCGCCCCGGCGAAAAGCTGTATGAAGAATTATTAATTGGCAACAATGTGCGGCAAACTGAACATAGCCGTATTATGGCGGCGGATGAAGTGTGCCTGAGCTGGCCTGAAATGGATCATTTGTTGGCACGATTAGATACAGCCTGTAATCGTTTTGCCGTGGAAGATATTATCGCACTTATTCGCAGTGCACCTACCGAGTTTAATTACAGTAACGCTACCAGTGACCTGGTTGTTAATGCGGCATGTCCGGTGGATACCCGCAAGCAATTAGAGGTATTAGCCACAGCCGACACCTCCAGACCGCTGGTCACTGTACTTAAACAAACGGAGAGTAAACAACAAATTGCTTAGTTTTAAATTTAAGCATTGTGTTAACTGTAAACTTGGTTTAAGCTGCTCCGTAATCGGAATTCGGTTTAACCATTGAGGGATATTTTATGAAAAAAACTTTAGTAGCAATTTCTGCTGCTCTGGCTTTAGCCAGCGCTGGCGCTGTTGCTCAATCTTCTGACAATGCTGGCGGTTCTGCGGCTTCTGGCGCTACTGTTGGTGGTGTGGCTGTTGGTACTATCGTAGCCGGTGCTGTAGCTGCTGGTGTTTTAGCTGCAATAGTGTCTAATAGCTCAGGTGTTACTCTGCCACCAGTTCCACCAACACCACAACCACAACCTGGTTGTAATGGTTCAGATCCGTTAGTCGGTGACGTGTGTGTTGGTACTACCGTTACTAACACTGTTACATTAACAGGTACAGGTACTGCTACAGGTACAACTACTGCAACTGCCACAACCACCTTTACTTACGCACCAACACTGCGTTAATAGTTGGTTAGTTTAAAAAGCCGCCTAAAGGCGGCTTTTTTATTCAATAATTTCTTCAGTTGCCAGGATAGCAAACAATGAAAAACGCTGTTTATGCGCTATGCACTACGGTAATTTGTAGCCTCGGTCTGGTTGGCTGTTCAGGTACTTACCAGGCGTATCGTGATACTCTTAGTTATGCTTTTAAACCACCGGCAGATATCGAGCTTGCTACCGAGCAGGTAGTTGCCTCACCTGCAGATTTACTCTATTTCCGTTATGGCGAGCAGCGCCAGGTTGTATTGGCCTTGGCTTTTATGGAACATAATCAGCAAAAATGGATTTCTGCAGATAACGCTGTTGTGGTACTACAGCATGGTCGTATAGTACGCACCGCGGGCTTGCCACATAATTTACTTTTTGTAACCGCCAGTACTGAAGATCCTTTAACCCGCGGTGTAACTTCCTTAGCTGGCAGTAGCTGGCAAAGTCTTACTGATTGGCAGCAGGACGAATATGGCTATTTGGTACAAAGCCAGTTTAGCCAACCTCAGCCGGAAACATTGGTATTACTTGAGCATAGCTTTAACGTATTAAAAGTAACCGAAACTTTAAGCTATAAAACCCGACCACAGTTTTGGCGCTTTGATCAGCAGTGGCAAAACGAATACTGGTTTGAACAATCCTCAGGTCAGTTATTAAAAACCCGCCAGCAATATGCGCCTTTTCAGCCGCTTACCGAAATGGTTTTTATCAGCCGCGCGGCTCGTTTAGCTAAGGCAGGATAATCTATGCGTATACTAAAAAGACTCACTTTGCTGGCCGCTGTGCTGGTAAGCACATCAGTGTCGGCTCAGGTGGTAGTGCATAGCGCTGGCCAGTCTATAACCTTTGAGCAACCCGTGCGGCTAGATGCTGTACTAGCCCCTCTGGTGCGCTCTGCTGATATTTATTGGCCCGCCGCTGCCTTGTATGACACTAACGCCCCTGAAGCAGAACAACTGCGCAGCCAAACCTTAGCCCTGCTGCAGGAACTACAACAAAGTGCTAAACCAGAGGTGCAGCAGGTATTACTGCAGTTAGCAAGCCGCATTGGTGACTGGCGTTTAGCTAAACGCTTACCTTTTGTCATTGATTATGATTTGGCCCGTATTAATCTTGCAGCCAACCCGCTATTGCCGGCTGGCGACTATATTTTACAGCTCCCCCGTCGGCCTGATTCGGTGGTACTAATAGGCGCTATTAGCGGGGGCGTTATCTCTCAGGCGCATACGCCGGCGACTGCAGTAAATGACTACTTGCAGCGTGCTAAGTTACAATCTGCAGATACCAACCATGTTCAATTGTTACAAGCCGATGGTCGCTTAGTTCAGGTACCGTTATCAGGCGCCTCAGCGGTTTATCAGGAAGCACAACCAGGAGCCGCTTTATATGTGCCTTTTCGTAGTTCGTGGTTTAGCCGTGATTATCAGCGCCTAAACCAACTCTTGGTTGAACTTATGCAGTATAGGATTGCAGTATGAAACGGATAACTATCAAACACCTGCTGCCATTTGCGCTATCGCCGCTGCTGCTAGCCATGTCCGCAACAGTTAACGCTGAACAACGCTGGCAGTTACCACCGGCAGGGGTATCACAAAGTGCTCATGGTGGCGTAGGTCTAATTCAGGTACCCACAGCTCGCATGGCGCCTGAAGGGAATTTATCAATTAACTATTCTGATAATGAAGAATATCGCTTTTGGACGGTAAGTACCCAGTTATTTCCTTGGTTAGAAGCGACAGTACGCTATACCGATGTTAGAACCCGTTTATACAGTGATGATCCTGGCTTCAGTGGTAGTCAGACATTTAAGGACAAGGGGATCGATGCTAAGGTTCGCTTATGGCAAGAATCGAAATGGTTACCGGAGTTCGCAGTAGGTTTCCGTGATTTGGGGGGGACTGGCCTTTTTGAAAGTGAATTTGCAGTTCTAAGTAAGCAATTTGGTGATTTCGATTTGCACCTTGGTCTAGGGTGGGGATATCTCGGTAACTCAGCAAATATTACAAACCCATTTTGCAGTTTGGCTGAGACTTTTTGCTTGCGAGCTGCTGATGTTGGTCAAGGCGGTACCGTTAAATATGATAATTTTTTCAAAGGTTCAGCTTCTGTCTACGGTGGTATTGAGTACCAAACACCCTGGCAACCGCTACGGTTAAAGCTGGAGTATGAAGGTAATAACTACGTAAATGATTTTGCAGGCGCTTTGGTGCAAGATAGCCGCTGGAACTTGGGTGCGGTATACCATTGGCGTGATTTTGATTTTAGCCTGAACTATCAACGCGGTAATATCTTAGGCTTTGGTGTTTCCTATGCGCTTAATTTGCATAATGCCGCTGGCTATAAAGTAAAACCGCCACTACGTGATGTTCCTGCTGAGCCAAAGGTGGCACAGTTTGACCAGGTACAGCGTGAGCAATTGATTTATGATTTGCTTTATCAGGCGGGCTTTTTAGTTAAGAGTTCAGCTCTGGCAGATGGGGTATTAACCGTTTATGGTAATCAGATAGCCTATCGCGATCACGAAGAAGCGTTAGAACGGATTGGGCGTATTTTAGCGGCCGAGTTACCTGCGGATATCACAACCTATAAGATTGTAAATCTGAACGGCAATATTCCAATGCTGGAGTCGGTGATTGATGCTGCCGAGTTTAAGGCCGTGGCCCGAAATGAACGTTTAGGTGCACCTTTTACCTCAACCTATGTGCGGCAGGATGTCTCGGCGCAAAGTCTGGCAGATTTTAAACCGCTGGTAACCAAAGGTTTTTACACTAATATGGAGCTATTCTGGATCCAAACCTTTGGTAGCCCGGAAGAGTTTTATATGTATCAGGGCGGTGTGATCCTGGGCGCGGGCTATAGCTTTAATCCGAACTGGGCGCTGCATGCATCCAGCAAAGTAACCTTATTAGAAAATTTTGATAAGTTTAACTTTACCGTAGATATCTTTGATACCGAGTTACCACGGGTGCGGACCTATATTCGCGAATATGTTACCCGCAGTAAAATTACCTTGGATACACTGTATGGCAATTGGCAGGAGCGGTTAGCACCTAACCTCTATGGTCAGCTCTATGGAGGTTATCTCGAGACCATGTACGGCGGGGTAGGTGGTGAGGTGATGTATCGTCCGGTAGATGGTAATTGGGCTGTGGGTTTTGATCTGAACTATGTGCGGCAACGTTCTTATGAAAACGATTTTAGCTTTTTCGATTACAAGGTACTGACTGGCCACGCCAATATTTATTGGAAACCAGATTTTCTGCCTGATACCCAGCTAACTTTCAACGTTGGGCGTTTTCTGGCAAAAGATTTGGGCGTTAACGTCGACTTCGCCAAGCGCTTTAACAGCGGCATAGTGATGGGGGCTTACGCAGCCATTACCGATGTATCGTCAGAGCAATATGGTGAGGGGAGTTTCACGAAGGGGTTCTATATTTCGATCCCATTCGATTTGTTCTCTATCACGCCGGCGACGGGCCGTGGCAAGTTACCATGGATCCCAATCTCCCGCGATGGCGGACAAATGTTGAACCGGCCGAGCATGCTCTACAACATGACCGAGCAACGCTCCCCCTTCTTCGACTAATTATCCACAGCACTCCGGTACCGGTCTGACCTGTTTATCTACAGCACTCCGGTACCGGTCTTACCAGTTAACGGGTAGGATTGAGGTTTTAAGGTATAGCGATGATTTATTTCAACAGTCAAAGTATCCCGGAATTACAAGGACTTAACTTTTCGCAGCGGATGCAGATTATTCGTGCGGCAGCAGATCGTTTGCCGGCACCGACCAAAATTACCCTGAATATTATTAAGCTGATTATTTTATCAGTGCTGTTTATTATGATTGCCCGCGCCGATGGCTGGGCAATAGCAGGCTATATACTGCTATTGGTGGTGCTATATCCGCTGATCACCAGACCTATTACCTTCTACCTTTGCCGTAAGCAGTTTGCTACTATTCGCCGCCAGCAGTTTCCAGAGCAAAACTAAGTTATCCACAGCACTCCGGTACCGGTCAGAGCTCTTACCGGTACCGGAGACGTGTGGATAAGTCAGGCGAGGCCGTGTTGTTTCATCAGCGCTTCAAGTTCAGGTAGGCTGGCCGGATCGTCAATGGTGGAAGGGATCTGATAGGCCTGGCCTTCTCCGATCTGGCGCAGCAGTTTACGCAGGATTTTGCCGGAGCGGGTTTTCGGTAGCCGCGGCACGACTAAAGCGCGTTTAAAGCAAGCGACAGCGCCAATTTCCTGTCTTACCAATGCGACTAACTCATCCTGCACGGTTTTGGCATCGGTGTTGACGCCGTTTTTCAGTAGCACAAAGCCAACAGGTTGCTGACCTTTAAGTTCATCCGGTAAACCTATGACACAACACTCAGCAACCGCTGGGTGCGAAGCGATAATTTCTTCCATTTCGCCGGTAGAAAGCCGGTGCCCGGCAACGTTGATTACGTCGTCGGTGCGGCCCATTACAAACAGATAACCTTCTTCATCCAGATATCCGCCATCGCCGGTGGCGTAATAGCCAGGGAACTGGCTTAAATAACCTGCCACATAGCGATCCGGATTACCCCAAACTGTACTTAAACAGCCGGGCGGTAAGGGGAGCTTAATCGCAATATTACCCTGTTGGTTGGCGGCGACCGGTTGTCCTTCGTCATTCAGGATCTGAACGTTATAGCCGGGTACCGGACAGGTTGCCGAGCCGGCTTTGGCAGGTAGTAATTCAACGCCTGCCAGATTGGCACAAATCGCCCAGCCGGTTTCAGTTTGCCACCAATGATCAATAACCGGCTTACCTGAGACTTCGCAAGCCCAGTGATAGGTTGGGGGATCCAGCCGCTCACCGGCCATAAAGATAGTTTCCAGTTTACTCAGGTCGTACTGCTTCATCAGCTCAGCGTTCGGATCCTCTTTGCGGATGGCCCGAAATGCGGTAGGCGCCGCAAAAATCGCCTTAACACCGTACTCGGCGCAAACCCGCCAGAAAGCGCCGGCGTCAGGTGTAAAAACCGGTTTACCTTCATAGAGGATAGTCGTACAGCCCGCTAATAGCGGAGCGTAGACGATATAAGAATGGCCAACTACCCAACCGACATCGGAGGCTGCCCAGAACACTTCGCCGGGCTTAATATTGTAGATGGCTTGCATGCTGTAGTGCAGGGCAACGGCATGACCACCATTATCACGCACCGCGCCCTTAGGTTTCCCGGTGGTACCTGAGGTATACAGAATATATAACGGATCCGTGGCTTTTACCGGGGTGGGAGCTGCCGGGTTTGCTGTGGCCATTTCGGCTTGCCAATCGAGATCCCGGCCAGCAACCAAATTGGCGACTTGCTGCGGCCTCTGATAAATAATACAGCGATCGGGCTGATGGCTGGCTTTCTCCAGCGCGCTGTCCAGTAGTGGCTTGTAGCTGATCACGCGGTTAATTTCGATACCGCAGGAGGCACTTATTACTACCTTAGGTTTGGCGTCATCAATCCGTACCGCCAATTCATGCGGTGCAAAGCCGCCGAACACTACCGAATGAATAGCACCGAGGCGCGCTGTCGCTAGCATCGCAATCGCCGCTTGTGGGATCATCGGCATATAAATGACTACCCGATCCCCCTTGGTCACGCCCTGAGCTTGTAATACTCCGGCAAAAAGCGCGACCTCATCCCGCAATTCGCGGTAACTGTAACGACGTTTACTGCCGGTAACCGGAGAGTCATAAAACATGGCAGTTTGTTCGCCGCGGCCTTGCTCCACATGGTAGTCGAGCGCCAGATAACTGGTATTGAGCTCGCCATCGGCAAACCATTGATATTGCCCTTGCTGTTCGGTGAGTACCTGGGTTGGTTGCTTAAACCAAGCCAGCTTACTGGCTTTGTCGCCCCAAAACTTAACAGCATTGTCGACGGATCCTTGGTATTCGGTACGGTAAGACATGGTTTTTGCCCCTATTGATGGTCTTTATGTCGACACTTTACAAAATTTTACGCTGAATAAAACTTAGACTATTGGCTATAACCCCGCCAATTTTTATCCACAGCACTCCGGTACCGGTCTGAGGTCAGAGCTCTGGCCGGTACCGGAGTGCTGTGGATAACTTTGGGGTGAAGAATTTATTGCTCAGTCAGCGGCTTATCGTTATTCTAAAGCTAAGGGTTCACAAAGGTTATGTAACAGATGTTGCAGCAATTTTGGCGTAGGTTTTCAGGTCAGGCTCCGGGCGTTAGATCCTTGCTGGTGCTGCATCTGCAGGAACACCAAATTCATCTCTTGTCGGCACGGGCGGATAAGCTTAAATCCGGCTCATCTGCCCCGATGAGTCGACTTGTGCCGTTACAGGGCGCGACAGTATTAACGGCATTGCCAGCCTTGTTAAAAGAGTTGCCGGCGAGTGCGGTCAGTATCGTGTTGGGCCCGGAGCATTATCAGTTACTGCCGCTGGATAAACCCAATATCCCTGCTGCTGAAATGCATCAGGCTTTGCCCTGGCTGCTGAAAGACATCTGTAATTTGCCGCCGGAAGATATGCAGCTCGACTATCTGGATATGCCGGCAACTGCCGGTGCCAGTGCTAAGGTGAATGTTGTGGTTGCCAGTAAAGGTTTTTTACAGCAACTCTGTAAGCTGCTGGTCGACGCCGGCCATCAACCACAGCAAATTCTGGCTGAAGAATTATTAAGCCGCGATCTGTTATCGCCGCAAGGGCCGACCCGGTTAATTGTGCAACAACAGCCTGGTCATGAAGTGATTTTACAGGTCGTTCGCGACGGACAGCTCTGTTTTAGCCGGCATTTACGCGGCTACCAGCAGCTGTTAAAGAGCAGTAGCACAGAGTTACAGTTTGGCTTGCTAGATAACTTGCTGCTGGAAGTGCAGCGTTCGATGGACTTTATTGAAGCCCAGCTGAAATTACCGCCGGTGCGCGAAATTTTGCTACTGCTGGCGCACCCACAGTTAGCCGAGCTGCCAGCGTTATTTCAGCAAGCTGGCTTTAATCAGGCCAAGGTGCTGACCTTACCTGATAACTGGCCATGGGCGCGACAGCTGGATCTGCCATTACACTGGCCGGCGATAGTGGCGCTGCATCGTTTACAGCAACCGGCAGAGGTGGCCTTTGAAGCAGCAAGTTAATCTGTTTTCTGCCGCCTTATTGCCGGCACAGCCGGTGCTGCCGCTGCGCAATCTGGGGATTTATAGTGTAATGTTACTCGCGCTCACGCTGCTGTTGATGGCGGCATTCAGTTATCTGAGCCAACAGCAATTGCAGACAGTGCAGGCGTTACAATTACAACAGCAACAATTGCAGCAGCAGGCAGAAACCCTGCAACTGGCGTTATTGCAACGACAGCCAGACAGCCAGTTGCAGCAGCAATTATTGCTGGCGCAGCAGGATCAACTCAGACGTCAGGCCTTGTTACAGTTTTTGTTACAGCAGCAAAATGGTACCCGTTTTAGCCCGGTACTGACCGCATTAGTAAAAATCGACCGGCCTGAGCTGTGGTTAGAGCGCTTTAGCTTGAGCAGTAATGGTAGCAGTTGGCAGGGGCTAACCCAACAACCTGCCAGTGTCGCGCTCTGGTTAAATGAACTGTCACAAGTCAATGAATTAAAAGGCCAGCAATTTCAGCAGGTGCAGTTACAACAGCAGGCGGAGTCGTCGTTAGTGCAATTTAAACTGGATAGCCGCCCGGGAGTAACGCCATGAGCGCAACCAGCTGGCAGCAATTAAATACACGTTATGACGCGCTGAAGCTAAGAGAAAAGCGGTTGGTTTTCTTCGGCCTGCTATTAGTGCTGGCTTATTTGTTATTGATATTGCTGATAGAGCCGGCCTGGCTGCGCTATCAGCAGGCGCAGCGTCAAAGCTCGCAACTGCAGCAGCAACTGGCGGCATTAACGGCGCAAAATGAACAGCTGGCTCAAGAGCTTAGCGTTGATATTAATCAGCCGCTGCGCCAACAACTGGCACAGCAACTTGAGCTGAATCAGCAGCAGGCTGAGCAACTTAAACCCTTTCAGGCCCGTTTTATCACTGGTAGCCAAACTGTGGCGCTGTTACACGATGTCCTTGCCGAACTGAAAGCCTTACAGCTAGTGTCATTACAAGCAGCTCCCGCGCAGCCCATGCATCTGCCGGGGCAAGATAGCGCTGAACCGCCGGCCCTGTATCAGCACCTGACCACGGTCGTGGTGCAGGGAAAATATGACGAGCTGCAGCAGTTAGTGCAGGCATTAGAGCGCTTGCCGTGGCTGCTGCGCTGGCAACAACTGGACTATCAGGTCCAACAATATCCGCTGGCGCATTTGACGCTGCAACTGGCTACGGTAAGTGAACATGAAAGCTATATTCAGTTTTAGTCTGTTGCTGTTGGCTCTGCCTCTGCTGGCCGATCCAACCCGACCACCGGCAACAGTGCAGGCCCAGCAGCAGGGCGCTCAGAGCATGGCTGCGCCGGGGCCGCGGCTGGAGCTGATTATTGAGACAGCCAATGGTTATCAGGCTATGCTAAATGGCAACTTAGTCAAAGCCGGCGATCGTTTCGGGCACTACCGGGTGCAGAGTATTACGGCTGAACGTGTCGTGTTGGTTGGCGATAGCGGGCAGTTACAACTTTCGATTAATAATAAAAAGATCAAAACCTATGAACCTTAGTCGTCTGAGTTATTCCGTTGTCGCCGTATCCTCGCTGCTGTTAGCCGGTTGCAAGATCACACCGGATCCCAAGGTCACTGCCGATGCCACTAATCAGTTATCGCAGGCAGCGTCTATGCCGGCAGCCGTAGCGGCAAATCCTGCGGTACCTCTAGCGGTGCAACAGGAAGTGCTGGCCGAATCGCTGCGGCCGCTGCTGCGCAACGAACCCCGATTTAATGTGAATGCGCAGGATGTCGCCTTGCCGGATTTTCTGCGCTCGCTGGTGGCGGATACGCCTTACAGTATAGTGGTACACCCCGAGGTGAGCGGCCGCATCAGCCTGCAGTTAAAGCAGGTTACGCTGGCCGAGACGCTGGAGCAGGTCAGACAGCTGTTTGGCTTAGATGTGCGGCAAAGTGGCAGCATCTTTCAGGTGTTTCCGGCCGCGCTGCGTACTGAAACTATCGCCGTTAACTATTTGATGTTACAGCGTCAGGGCTTGTCGGCCATTACCGTGAACTCGGGTGGTGTCTCGCAAAACAGTAATAATCAAAGTAATCAGAATAACCGCGGCAATTTTAATAACAATAATCTTGGTAGCAGCAACAGCCTGGGTAATCTGGGCTCGATGGGTAATCAACAGCAGTTCAGTGGCAGCAGTATCCAAACCGAGAACCGCACCGATTTTTGGAAAGATTTAGAGCAAACGCTGCAGGCCTTTTTAGCTCAAGCTCCGGAGCGAATGGTGGTGGTCAGTCCGCAGGCTGGCCTGGTAACAGTACGCGCCATGCCGGATGAAATTGCGGCCATCCGTGCCTTTCTGGGGCAAACTGAGCAGCATTTGCAGCGCCAGGTGGTGCTGGAAGCACGGATTATTGAAGTCACACTCAATGACGATTACCAGCAGGGGATTAACTGGCAAAATGCCCTGGCCTCTATTCGCAGCACCGAGTTTAACTTAACGACCTCTGGTATTACCCCGGCAAACGCCTTAACTGCTCAGCTGGGTGGTGTAACGGCGATCAGTTTTAATAATGCCGACTTTAACGGTGTGATTAACCTGCTGCAAACGCAGGGCAATGCCCAGGTCTTATCCAGCCCGCGGGTTACGGCGATGAATAATCAAAAGGCGGTGATTAAGGTTGGCCAGGATGAGTACTTTGTGACGGACGTTACCAGTAACACTACCATTGCCGGCACCGGTGCCACCACCACCTCACCCAACATCAGTTTACAGCCGTTTTTCTCCGGTATCGCACTGGACGTGACACCGCAAATTGATGCCCAGGGTGCGGTGATCCTGCATGTTAACCCGTCGGTAACTGAAACCTCGGAGCAAAGCAAAACCATCCGTTTTAGTGACGAAACCGTGGTGTTGCCGCTGGCGCAAAGTAATATCCGCCAGTCGGATACCCTGATCCGCGCCCGTAGCGGTGAGATAGTGGTCATTGGTGGCCTGATGCAAACGGTGAAGTCTGATTCGGTCTCACGTACGCCAATCCTGGGTGCGATTCCGGGGCTGGGCCAGCTATTTACCAGCAAACGGCAAATCGAACAGAAGAAAGAGCTGGTGATCCTGTTAAAGCCGACGGTTGTCGAGCCGGGTGTCTGGCAGCAGCAAATTGGCCAATCCAGCGAGCAGTTGCAGCGCTGGCAGCAAGGGCAATAACGCATGTATACCGGCTATTTTCAGCTGACGCAGATCCCGTTCAGTCTGACGCCGGATACCGCTTTTTATCTGCAATTACCTCAGCATGAAGCCGCGCTGACTACCTTACGTACCGCTATTGACAGTGGCGAGGGCTTTATCAAGGTTACCGGTGAAGTCGGGACCGGCAAAACGCTGCTTTGCCGTTTGCTGCTCAAGCACGCGCCGGCCAGTTGGCAGTTGGCGTATTTGCCTGATCCGGCGCTGACACCGCTGGAGCTACGCTGGGCGCTGGCGCAGGAACTTGGGTTGAAATACTCGGCTAATATCGATACCCCGCAGTTACTGCAATTATTACAACGCCAGCTAATTTTGCTGGCCGGGCAGCAAAAACGGGTAGTGCTGGTCATTGATGAAGCTCAGGCACTGCCGGATGATACCCTTGAAACGCTGCGGCTATTAACCAATCTGGAAACCGAGCAGCAAAAACTGTTACAGGTGGTGTTGTTTGCTCAGCCTGAGCTTGATAAAAGGCTGGCGAGTTCTGCTTTTCGCCAGTTACAACAACGTATTACCTTTTCGCAGCAACTTACAGGAATGACCGCAGCACAGCTGCAGCATTATGTGCAGCACCGCCTACAGATCGCCGGCTCTACGCAGCAGCGTTTTTCTGTTACGGCATTAAAGCTGCTGCATGTATACAGCCGGGGTATTCCCAGGCTGGTGAATATTCTGGCGCACAAATGCCTGATGCTGGCTTATGGCGAGGGCGCAGCGCAGGTTAACTGGCGTCATATCCGTTTCGCCGCGGCAGATACAGCGGCAGTGCGCTGCCGTTCACATCACTGGCCGTTGCTGGGCCCGGCTTTACTCTGGTTAACAGCATTAAGGGTAAGCGGATGAGCGTGATTAATAAAATGCTGCAGGATTTAGAGAAGCGCCAGGCCAGCGCTAATGCGATTGGCCATTCTGCTGCGTTAAGTACCGACGTCCGCGGCGATAAGCCTTCGCAAAGTCATTGGCGACGTAATCTGCTGCTATTTGTGCTGGGCTTTTTAAGCTATCAGCTGGTGAAGTACTTTTGGTTTGACACTGATAAGTCTCTGGCTTTGCCGCAGTTCCAATCCCAGCCTCAGTCCCAGTCCCAGATCAGCGTGGCCTCACCGGCCTTAGCTGTTACTGAAACTGTCGCGCCTGAGCCAGTGGCAGCTTTGCCAGTTACGCTAACCGAACCTGAGGCTGGGGGCACGTCAACCGATGCTGTGATGCCGGCAGCAGCGCAGAACACGGCGGCCATTAGCAGCCAAAATGCGGTTGTGCTGGTTGCGTCGGCGCAGCCATTAGCAGAGCTATCTGTAATAGAGAACCCGGTTACAGAGAACCCAGCTAAGCGGCAAACAGTACAAGCAGAAGATGCAGCCTTGGGATCTGAGCCCACAACGCCTGTTGCTGTTGCAACAAGGCAGCCTCAAGCAGCCGCCAAGCCGCAGCCGGCAGCAAACCGTGGTGCCGGACAACAAGCACCAGCTTTAATTCAAGCCGGTAGCGGTCAGCTGGCGATTGAGCAAAGCCGGCCATCCTATTTAGAACAACAGATGTCGCAGGCTGCGGCCTTAGTGGCGGCCGGGCAGTTACAACAGGCTTTGCTTGCGCTTAATTCGCCTGTTTCGGCCAGCGAGTTTCCGGAATATCTGGCGCTTAAGGCTGCGATCCTGCAGCAGCAGCAGGACTGGCCGGCTGCGCTCTCGCTATATCAGCAGCTATTAACGGTTGAGCCGGCGCATCCGGGCTGGAATCTGGCTGCGGGAATAGCGGCGGCGCAGCAGGGGCAACATGCATTGGCCAGGCAGTATTATCAGCAAGCCTGGCTGCAACAGCAGCGGCTGGCACCGGCCAGCCAGCAATTTTTACAACAACAATTGAACCAGATGAATTAACACCATGCAAAAACCAAAACTTAAAATGCGGCTGGGCGATCTGCTGGTTCACGAAAAAATTATCAGTGAACAGCAACTGCTGGAAGCCTTAAAGCGGCAGCAGGAAAGCGGTCGCAAGTTAGGGGCGACGCTGATTGAGCTGAATTTCCTGTCGGAGCAGCAGCTATTACAATTTTTGGCGCAGCAGCTGCAGCTGCCTTTTTTGGATATTGCACAGCGGCGGATTGAAGCTAAGGATGCCCAGCTATTATCCGAAGTACAGGCGCGCCGCTTTCGGGCGCTGGTGCTGGAGGCCAATGAGCAATCTGTATTACTGGGGATGAGCGACCCGGCGGATCTGACAGCGCTGGATCAGCTATCGCAGTTTCTGGCGCCGCGGGAGATCCGACTGGCGGTAGTGCGGGAAAGCCAGCTGATGCAAGCGTTTGACACCCTGTACCGGCGCACCAAAGATATTGAAAGTTTTGCCACTCAGCTAAAGCAGGAGTACGGTGCGGCGCCTGAGCAGGAGTTTGCGCTCGCCGAGCAGTCGGAAGCCGATAACACCATCTCGCGGTTACTGCAGTCGATTTTTGAAGACGCGGTGCAGGTCCGGGCTTCGGATATTCATATTGAGCCGGATGAAAAAGTGCTGCGCATTCGCCAGCGGATTGATGGCGTGCTGCAGGAAAATATTCTGAATGAGGTCAGTATCGCGTCGGCACTGGTACTGCGCTTAAAACTGATGGCCAGTCTCGATATTTCGGAAAAACGTTTGCCGCAGGACGGCCGCTTTCAGATCACGGTAAAGCAACATAAGATTGATGTGCGGATGTCGACCATGCCGGTGCAATATGGCGAGTCGGTGGTTATGCGCTTACTGGATCAATCAGCCGGGGTACTGACGCTGGAAGATACCGGTATGCCGGAGCAGATGCTACGCCGGCTCAGACGTATTATGCAAAGCCCGCATGGCATGTTGCTGGTAACCGGGCCAACCGGCTCCGGTAAAACCACTACTTTGTATGGCATGTTAAGTGAGCTGAATCAGCCGGGCAGTAAGATTATTACGGTGGAAGATCCGGTGGAATACCGCCTGCCGCGGATTAATCAGGTGCAGGTAAACCCAAAAATTGATTTAAGTTTTAGTAAGGTACTCAGGACCACGTTGCGGCAGGACCCGGACATTATTATGGTGGGGGAGATGCGCGATCAGGAAACGGCTGAAATGGGCCTGCGTGGCGCCTTAACCGGCCACCTGGTGCTGTCGACCCTGCATACCAATGATGCGGTAACCAGTACGCTACGCTTAATTGATATGGGAGCCGCGCCTTATCTGGTGGCCAGTGCACTGCGCGCTATTATTGCACAGCGCCTGGTACGCCGGCTGTGCGAATATTGTAAAACCCCATACCAGCCAGATGAGCTGGAGCAAAACTGGCTGCGCCATCATAAAATTCCGGAAGGCACGCCTTTCTGGCATGGAACCGGCTGTCAGTCCTGTAATAATACCGGATACAAGGGACGCCTGGGGGTGTTCGAGCTGCTGGTACTGACTAAGCCGCTGGCTGATGCCCTGAGACGAAACGATGCTGAGGCCTTTACCAGCCTGGCGTACCACAGCGAGGGTTTTGTCAGCCTGGGACTGATGGCGCTGGACTACGCCCGTAAAGGCGTGACCAGCCTGGAAGAGGTGATGAAGGTGTCGGAATATCTGGAGTCAGATCCGCAAAGCGCCTTTAGTGCGCTGTTAGCAGAGAGTTAAGCCGATGCCCGGTTTTCAGTATAGCGCCCGTGATTTAAAAGGGCAGCCGGTAGCGGGGCAGTTAGAGGCTGCGGATCTGGCCGCCGCGGCCAATACGCTGCGCGAGCGCGGCCTGATCCCTGTTGCTATTAACCCGCTGACAGAGAGCAAGGGCGCAACCTGGTTTAGCTGGCAGGCTAAAGTGGGGCTGAATGAACTGATTATCTTTTCCCGGCAAATGTACTCGCTAAACAAAGCGGGGATCCCGATTATCCGCGCCATTAGTAGCTTACTGGAAAGTGCCCGTTCGGTAGCGATGCAGCGGGTGCTGACAGACGTGCTGGAGCAATTGCAAAATGGCCGTAATTTATCCACCGCTATGGCGGCGCATCCGCAGGTATTTAACCGGCTGATTATCAGTATGGTGCATGTTGGCGAGAATACCGGCCGGCTGGATGAAGCCTTTATGCAGCTCAGTTTTTATTTTGAGCAGGAGCAGGAAACCCGTAAACAGATCAAACAGGCCAGCCGTTATCCGACCATGGTGCTGATTGCCTTGTTGGTGGCGGTTGTGATTATGAACCTGTTCGTGATCCCGCAATTTGCTGCCATGTTCAGCCGCTTTAATGCGGAACTACCCTGGTCTACCAAGATTCTGCTGGCCAGCTCAGGCTTTTTTACCGCTTACTGGCCCTATTTGTTATTTAGCAGCGTGGTACTGGTTTTCTGGTGGCGGCAGTATCTGCAAACGGCCGCGGGCAAGCTCTGGTGGGGGCGGATAAAACTGCGCTTGCCACTGGTCGGCGATATTATTAACCGCGCCACGCTGGGGCGCTTTGCCCGCAGTTTTGGCATGATGTTAAAGGCCGGGGTACCTATTACTACCGCGTTAAATCTGGTGGCAGAGGCGGTGGACAACGATCATCTGGGCGAGCTAATTCGCGAAATGCGGCGCAATATTGAACGCGGCGAGAGCCTGTACCGGGTGGCGCAGCAAAGCGGTATCTTTACGCCGCTGGTGCTACAGATGTTATCGGTAGGCGAGGAAACCGGTCAGATGGATGAAATGCTGACGGAAGTGGCCGGCTTTTATGAGCGGGAAGTGGCCTTTGATTTAAAAAGCCTGACCAGCAAAATCGAACCGATTTTAATTGCGATAGTGGCAGCGATGGTCCTGATTCTGGCACTGGGCATCTTTACCCCAATGTGGGATATGCTGGATGCCTATAAAGGGCGTTAGCATAGTCCGCCAAAGACCCCAGCTGGGTTAAAACTGTACTGGCGCCTATCAAGGTTATCGCGCATAATCAATTAAAAGGGCAGTGGATACACTAAGATGTTAAAGCGTAACGGTTTTACCCTGATTGAAATAGTGATCGTGATCATCATCCTGGGCTTATTGGCTGCGGTGGCTTTGCCACGTTTTATCAGCGCCACCAAGGATGCGGAAGAGGTGTCAATTGAAGCTGTGGCCAGCGCCTTTGCCTCGGCGGTAAGTTTAACCCGCAGCCAATGGGAGTTGGCAGGACGCCCTGTTGGGCAGGTACTGTTGGAGGGCACGCCGATAGCGGTAGGCAGCAATGGTTATCCTACAGGGGGGGGCTTACCGCAAGCGATGAGTGCCCAGCAGTGTTTACTGGTGCTGGACAGCATAATGCAAAGCCCGCCACGCGCTACCACCTCGAGTAATATCGAGGATATCCGCCGCGCCCGGTTGTTTGTGCGGGTCGATACCCAGCTATTTGCCCCGGATCATGCCTGCACTTACTATCAAACGGCGGGGTTGGTAGCAGCGCCAACTAATCAAATTAATCTGAATGGTTTTGTTTATGTCCCGGCCACCGGTCGGGTAAGTACTTTTATTAATAAGAACTGAGGTATCAGCATGAAACGGCAACAAAGCGGCTTTACGTTAATTGAATTAATTATTGTAATTGTGATTCTGGGGATCCTCGCAATTACTGCAGCTCCGAGGTTTTTTAATTTTGGCTCAGATGCACGGGCGTCTACGCTTAATGGCTTGAAAGCGGCTTTAGAATCAGCTTCGACATTAGTTTACGGGAAAGCTGTTATTGCTGGCGTACAAAATAGTCTGGGGTGTTTAAATGCGCAGGGTAATTTGGTTACACCATCAGGCTCACCAGCAGCTTGTGCAAGCGGACAAGCGCAAGTTATTAATGGGTATCCCGAGGCGACAGTTGCATCAATGATTATTGTATTGGACCTTAATGTTGAAGGTGCACCAGCTGAACCAGTTGATTGGTCCGTGACTGCGTCCGGCACAACAGTAACTTTTAGACCCAAAAACTTTACGCCTGCTTCAGGAGAGGAGTGTAGTTTAACCTATCAGCAAGCTGCAGCGAACGCAAAGCCCGTGATTACTGTGACAGCAACTGGTTGCTAACCAAGATATTATGATGCGCTCAGGCAGAGGTTTTACACTAGTCGAGCTTATCGTGGTCATTATTATTATCGGGGTACTGGCGATTAGCCTAGTACCCCGTTTTTTTTCAGCTGCAGGTAGCAGTGAATATTTGCTGCGTGAGCAGGCGCTTGCGGTACTGCGGCGTGCGCAGCAACAGGCGATGCAGTGCACTGCGACTAACTCGGCAATTTGCCCGCCGGTGAGCATCCGACTGGCCGCTGAGCGCCTGGGTACGACAACAGCGTGCTTAAATGATGCCAGTCATCTGTGTATCACCGATGGCAGTGTGCAACTCAGTAGCCAGCCTGCAAATTTAACCGAGCTGAACTTTGATAGCTGGGGCCGGCCGGCGCAATGTCAGGCTGCCGGCTGTCAAATTCGATTGCAGGGCCAGGTTACACTGAGTCTGTGCCTGGAAAGCGAAGGCTTTATCCACCTATGTTAGCCCGTACCGCGTCTTTCACAGCGATAACCCAGGCGCGGCGTAAACAGCAGGGGGTAACGCTGGTTGAGTTAGTGGTGGGCATTACGGTGCTGGCGATAGCGCTTACCCTGATCACCTCGATACTCAGCCCGTTATTTGTGCGCAGTACCGATCCCTGGCATCAGGTGCGGGCGGCAGAGCTTGGGCAAAGCCTGCTTAATGAAATTCTGGCGTTAAGTTTTGATGAAAACAGTAACCGCAGCGGCGGCTTGCTGCGCTGTGCTGAGGCCGGTGCGCCTGCCTGCACCCCTGTGGGCCAGTTTGGTCCGGATGGCAGCGAAACCCGGCTTAGCTATAACGATGTGGACGATTTTCATGGCTTTGTCGGTAATGCCAGTGAGTTAAGCTCGTTATTAGGTGAGGAGCTGGCCAGCGTCTATCTGAACTATCAGGTAATGGTGACCGTGAGTTATCCGGCGCCGGAGCAGGTTGGCGGTATCAGTTTACCGGCCTTTAGTGCCAAGCGCATCACAGTGGCAGTGACCACGCCCACAGGTAGCACCTTGCAGTTTAGTGCCTATCGGGGGAATTGGTAATGGCGCGCGGTTTTACGCTGATTGAGCTGGTGGTGGTAATGGTATTGCTGGCGTTGTTAGCGCTTGGTACCAGTCGCTATCTGGGCACCGGCGCCCGCATGTTTAGCGATGCCGCCGAGCGCGAGCAAATTTTAAGTGCCGGGCGTTTTGCTGCCGAGCGGCTGGTGCGGGAACTGCGTCAGGCTGCACCCAATAGTGTACGGATTGCAACTGCTGCGCCCTGGCATTGCCTGGAGTTTACGCCACTACTCAGTAGCGGCCTGTATCAACAGGCACCGATAGCGCCGGACAGCGGCAGTCAGTTACTTTTGCTGCACGCCAACTGGCAAGCCAATTTTGTCGGTTTGCCGTTTAGTATTTATCCAAGACAACCGGCAGATATTTATCAGCAGGGCGGCGCAACGATTTTGCTCAGCGGCACGCTGGCGCCGGATAGCGATGCTAACCCGGGCACCCATCAGTTTAATCTTAGTAACAATCACAGCTTTCCGGCTGGCTCGCCGGAGCAACGCTTTTTTATTCTCGCTGACAGCCCGGTAAGCTTTTGTTATAACGCAATAAGCCGGGAGCTTAGACGTTTTAGTGGCTATGCCTTTAATGCGGCCCAGCCCTTACCTCCAGCGGGTGGCGGTGTGCTGATGGCAAAACAGCTGGCCGAGGTGCGTTTTAGCCAGCAAGCGGTATCGCTGACACGCAATAATGTGGTCAATTTTTTGCTGCGTTTTGCATCCCAAAGCGGCGATGATTTGTTTTTTAACTATGAGGTGCATCTTTACAATGTGCCCTAAATCGTACCCTGAATCGTACCCTGAATCGCGCCAGCCAACGTATTACCCTGCCACGGCGTCTAAGCAGCGTGGCAGTGCCCTGGTGATTGCCGTTTTTATTATTGTGGTGATGCTGGCGGTGATCCTCAGTTTATCGCGGTTATTGTTAAGCTCATCCGAGTCGCTGGTATATGAAGTGCAGGGCAGCCGGGCATTTTTTGCCGCACAAAGTGGGCTTGAGCTGGCGCTAACCCGGGTGTTTCCGCTCACAGGTGCCGCCAGTTGCAGTACGCTGAGCTTAAATTTTAGCGATGATGGCTTGCGTGGGTGTCGCGCTGAGGTAAGTTGTCAGGCGCTGAGCTTGCCCGCCGGGAATGTGGCAACGGTGTTATATCAGCTGAGCAGCACCGGCATCTGTCAGGCAGATAACTTTATCACTAGCCGCGAGCTGGTGTTGGAGGTCAGGCAATGAGGGGGGCACTGTTACGCCTGGTGCTGGTGATCTGGCTGTTGGGGCTGCCAACCCTTGCCTATGCGGTAAATTGTAATGAGATCTGGACTCAGGCTATCCGGCCCAACAGCCCCGTGCCGGGCGGCATTAACTTTCCTGCTCCCAATCCGAATTTTCCGCAGCCTTTGACGAACACCGACTACTATTATGATCAGCCGGGCAGTTATCAAATTCCGAATAATTTTACTCGTACTACCAGCGGCCCGACCAGCCGGCTATTTATTAATGGTGACCTGACTATTGGCGCCAATACGCAGTTAAACAGTGTGGGGCCGCCGGAGAATCTGATTATTGTCGTCAGCGGTAGCCTGGCTATTCAGAATAATGTGCAGATAAATGGTTTTATTTATGCAGCTGGCGCCATTTCTATCGGCAATGATACGGTGATTTCTGGTGGCGTTACCGCCGGTGGCGCCATTGCCGCGCCGGGCGCACTGGTTCAGTTTGAGCAGAATGCGTTAATTCGTTTAAATGGCGGAACTTTCTGTGCTCTGGGCCTGGGATGTGGCGTTGATAGTTTTAGTGATGCTGCACTGTCTGATAACTGGGTTACAGCGACCAGCAGTGGCAATTTTACTCCACAAATTGTCAATGGTCGCTTGCGCATGACGCAGGCTGTAACCAATCAGGCAACTTCCGTTACCTATCAGCGGCTCTATCCGGCGCGAGATAACCTGGTGATAGTAGAGTTCGACTATCTGGCCTATGGTGGCAATGGTGCCGATGGTATGGCGGTAGTGTTATCTGACGCCGCTATTACGCCTCAACCAGGGGCTTTTGGGGGACCTCTAGGTTACGGCTTTAAACCCGGGATCCCAGGTTTTGCCGGGGGCTGGCTAGGTTTTGGCCTGGATGAATTTGGTAATTTCTCTAATGAGGGGGGTAGCACGAATGTCGGGCGGCGGCGTCAAGCTGTTGCTGTGCGTGGTTCAGGCAGTGGCACCAGCGGTTACCGATATTTGCGCGGTACCTGTAACAATGGCACCGTCAACACCAATGGTAATTGCCTGAGCCCGGCCGTTGATGGTAATCAGAATAATCCACATCGTTATCGCATCGTGGTTGATTCGCGCAGTGGCAGCAGCACCCTGGTATCGGTGGAGCGCAATACCGGTTCGGGTTTTACAACCCTGATTGCTCCTTTTGATGCACAATCCCAGACCGGTCAGGCGCCGGTGCCAGAGAATTTCTTTCTGTCATTGACAGGCTCGACTGGCGGTTCAACCAATATTCATGAGTTAGATAATGTCAGTATCTGTGCCTTGCGGTCATTGCCAGTGGGACAGCAGATCGATCATTTTGAATTTGATTACAGCAGCACACCGCTGACCTGTAAAGCAGAGAGCTTTACGGTCAGAGCCTGTGCCAACCCAGCCTGCAGTGAATTGGTTACTACGCCTGTTACTGCAACTCTGGCGCCGGCAACGCTGGCGAATGGCGGTTGGGTTGGCGGCAATGTCATTAGCTTTAGCGGGGGGACTACGCAGGTTACATTGCAAAATCGCACGGCGTCTTCGGTAACGGTAGGGGTGACCAGTTCGCTGCCTGCTACCCGGCCACTAAGTCAAACACTGTGTCGCCGTGGTAACAGTACGCTAACGGCACAAAACTGTAATGTTCCCTTCGCTGCCAGTGGTTTTATCTTTGATGTCCCTGATGATATTGCTGGTCGGCCACGCTCAAATATTACATTGTCGGCGGTAAAGCAGGACGATGTGAGCCAGCAATGCATCCCTGAATTTGCGAATGTCAGCCGTAATATCCGTTTCTGGAGCAGCTATATCAATCCCGGGCCCAGTGGCCGGCCGGTAAGCTTGCCGGTGCAGGTGAATTTGAATGATGTGGGTCTTAGTCAGGCGCAGGCAACGACTATACCGCTGAACTTTAATGCCCAGGGGCGGGCGACCATTAGTGTGAATTACCCGGATGCCGGACAGATGGAGCTCAATGCCCGTTATGTCGGATCTGCTGCAACCAACGATGCCGGCCTGATTATGACCGGATCAGATCGCTTTATTCGTCGCCCGGCGGGGTTGTGTGTCGGAACCACTGCCACATGCAATGCTGCCGACGCCAGTTGTCCGGCCTTTGCGGTGGCGGGGGACCCGTTCCCGCTAACGATCACTGCCCACAGTTGGGGTAATGGCAATCTGAATTATTGCGAAAATCCGCTCACGCCCAATTTCGAACGTACCGCCATACCATTGCAGCTCCAGCTTTTGGCTCCCGCTGCAGGTGCGCTGGGTAGTCAGGGGGTGGTGCAGTATAACCATAGCCGTAACAGTCAGGCACAGACGGTGGTGCAGCAGTCTGTCTCCGAGAGCGGGGTATTCCGTTTTGGTACTGCCGCTTTTAGTTATCTGGGGATGGCAGAGCAAGTACCCCAGGCATGGAGTAATAGCACCGGACGTTTTGTGCCGGCCCGTTTTCGTTTATCGGAGTTAGAGCTGCTTCGGACGCCGACGTGTAACGTAAATGATAATTTGTATATGCGACAGAATCTTGCGCTGAGCTATCGCCTGACGGCGTTAAACCGGCAAGGCAATGTCACCACCAATTACCACTCGGGCTTTGTCCGCGCCACCCCGGTATTGGGTGCAGCCAGTTTATCTCCGGCCCAGAATCTGGCGGATCGTTTGCATTTTCAGGCTAACGCTGGCAGCTGGGCAGCGGGATCAGCTTTTTATACTACAGCAAGTCTGGCTGGTGAGTCACAGCTCTGGCTTAACCGGCAAAGCAATGGCCAGCCCGATGGCCCCTATGAAAATACGGTGCTGGCGCTACAGGTGTTGGATGGTGAAAACCCGCAACTCGCGGCAATCGAGAATCCGGATTTTAATGTCCTGATCCCTGGTTGTACCGGTGCCCAATGTAATAGCCGACGCCTGGCGACCTATACGCTGCGCTATGGCCGCCTGACGCTCGATAACGCCTTCGGGCCGGAATTTGACGCCTTACCGCTGGTGTTACGGGCGGAATACTGGCAACAGGGACGCTTTATTACTAATCCGTTTGATCAATGTTCGGTCGTAGAGTCCGGTCGTTTAAGCTGGGTGAGTGGCGATTTTAATCTTGCTGCCAGTGGTGGCAGTACCGTTTTGGCAAATGGCATCAGTTCACCGCTGGCATTACTATTGGCTGCGCCCGGTCAGGCGGGCAGTGCCCGTTATCGTTATCAGGCACCACCCTGGCTAACTTACGATTGGGCACAAAGCGGTAGTTTTAACCAGCATCCGCAAAATGAAGTGATCTTCGGCCGCTACCGCGGCAACCCACGCCAAATCTTCTGGCGCGAACGCTAACTTATCCACAGCACTCCGGTACCGGTCAGAGGTCAGACCGGTACCGGAGTGCTGTGGATAAGTGTTGTGTGATATGGTTTTGCGTGTTTGCAGTTTTGCAGATACACTGAGGTTATCTGGTTTTGCAAGCCGAGGTACGCTTGACTGAGCCGCATCCCCCCGCAGATAGCTTTTTTAATATGGTCGCCACCATTTCGGGCGCTTTTGTCCAGGCGACGGCGGCTGACGTGGACGAAGTGATTAACTCTGCGCTAGCGGCCATTGGCCGTTTCTATCAGGCAGATCGCTGCTACTTATTTAAGTTTTCCGCTGATTTAACAACCGCCAGTAATAGTCATGAATGGTGTGCGCCAGGCGTGAGCCCGCAGCTGGAACAGTTGCAGCAGTTGCCTTCTGCCGCTTTTGGTGACTGGTATCGGCAATGGACAGCAGGTTTGCCATCGATTCTTTGTGATATCAATAGTTTACCGCATGATTCCGCAGAGTATCAGTTATTAGCTCCGCAAGGGATCCAATCTTTACTTATGTTGCCGCTAAAAAGCCGGGACCGTCTGCTTGGGATGTTTGGTCTTGATATAGTGCGTGGTTTACAACAATGGTCTGCTGAACAAATTGCTGGGCTGCAGCTCATTGCGGGTAATATCTGTAGTGCCTTGATCCGGCAACAAATTGAACATCAAGCCGAGAGCCTGGCTTTTTATGATCCGGTAACCGGGTTGGCAAACCGGCAACTGATGCTGGACAGGATCCTACAGGCGCAGCTGCAAAGTAGCCGCAGCCAACATTATGCGGCTTTACTCTTTATTGATATCGATGATTTTAAAACCCTAAACGACAGTTTGGGATACAACACCGGTGATCGGGTTCTGAAATTGGTTGGGCAGTCGCTGCAGGCGGTGCTGCCCTCCGGTGATACTGTAGGCCGTTTAAATGCTGACGAGTTTCTGATCCTGACCGAAATGCTCTCGACCCAGCGGGCGGCTGCAGTGCAGGAGGTGACAGATTTGGCTGCTGCGCTGCAAGCCGCTGTGGCGCAGAATGTGGCACTAACTCAGTTACGACCGAAGAATACCCTTAGTATAGGCGCGACCTTGTTTTTAGGTGATCAGCTGGATACTGATGTCTTGATCACTCAGGCGGATATGGCAATGCATCAGGTTAAAGCTGTGGGGAACGGCTTGGCGTTTTTTGACGCTGAGATGCAGTTACAAGCCAGCCGGCGTTTGTTATTGGCGCATGAGCTGCGTGAGGCCATCAGCAATGATCAGTTTGAGTTGTACTTTCAGCCACAACTGGTGCATCCGGGCGTGGTAACCGGTGCTGAAGCGTTGTTACGCTGGCGACATCCAACACGTGGCATATTGGGCCCCTATGAATTTATTGATTTCGCTGAGGAGAGTGGCCTAATTCTTCTAATAGGGGAGTTGGTATTGCGCAAGGCTTGCCAGCAGTTGGCGCTTTGGCAGCGTCAGGCTGGAACCAGCCGGCTCGAGCTGTCAGTTAATATTAGTGCCCGGCAGTTTCAGCAACCCGATTTTACGGCTCTGGTTATTGAAATCTTGCAGCAAAGCGGTGTTGATGCGACGAGTCTAAAACTAGAGCTTACCGAAAGTATGTTGGTAGATAACTTTGAGCAGGTCGTGGCCAAGATGCAGCAATTACGGGCTTTGGGTATTCGTTTCGCGTTAGACGATTTTGGCACTGGCTATTCGTCTCTGGTTTATCTGAAACGTTTACCGCTGTACCAGCTTAAAATTGATCGCGGTTTTGTCGATGAGTTGGTTCAGGACGATAATCAGCAAGCGATAGTGCGTACTATTATCATGCTGGGACAAACGCTTGGTCTGGAAGTATTAGCTGAAGGTGTTGAAACGGAGGCTCAGTTAAAATCACTTTTGCAATTAGGATGTTACCATTATCAGGGATACTATTTCGCCCGGCCTCTACCACACTCTGAGTTTGAACACTTTCTACGTCAACATCATGCCGGTTTAGGCTACTAACTTATCCACAGCACTCCGGTACCGGTCAGAGGTCAGACCGGTACCGGAGTGCTGTGGATAAGTTAGCCGGCGATGGTGTGGTAGTGAATCATCTGCTCGCGGATGGCGCCTGACAGGTCTGATTGTAAATGGGGTTCTGCTTCGCTGAATGGCACGCGCAAACCTGTGACCAGATTTATCTGATTACGGCCGTTTACCTTGCTAAGGTATAGCGCCATATCGGCAACCTGAAGTACCCGCTCCCAGTTAAATTGATGCTCTGGCACGCCTGCAAAAGGCAGGTTGATAAAACCGCCACTGATGGTTACCGGAATCGTCTTACCTTCAAATTCGACTGGTAACTCGGACACTTTTCGCAATAAGGTTTGGCACAGGCTATCAATAGCCGTTTGTTGCGGACGCTGTAGCACCAGTAAAAACTCTTCGCCGCCCCAGCGAATCACCAGTTCATTTTCCTGGCAAAGTGCGCTTAATCTTTTGCTGATTTCGACTAACACCGCATCGCCGGCGGCGTGGCCGTAATGATCGTTAATATGCTTAAAGAAGTCGATATCAAGCAGTAATAAACTGCAATGTTCAGCCTGAGGTTCCTGATGGCGTTTTGCCATCTTTTCCTGCATAGCACGGCGGTTAAACAAACCGGTAAGCGGGTCGCGGATGGACTGATATTCTAACTGCTTATTCATCTCCCGCAGGCGTAGGTTGGAGCGGCGTACTTTGCGGTATAGTTGCACCAGCATTACCGCAGCCAGTGACATTAACAGGATAAACAGCAAGGTAATACGTTGTTGTAGTTGCTTATTTTCAAGTAGTTGCTGCTGTAGTTCGTTTTGTTGCTGCAGTATCGTAATCCGCTGCGTCTGGGCTTTCATATCATAACGGGTTTGCAGATCGCTGATGCTTTTCTCGCGTTTTTCCGACATGATTTCTTCGCGCAATCGCAGTTGCCACTCCAGCGTGTCGGCGAGCTTCTGATAGTCTTTTAGCTCGCGATAAGCGTTGGCGAACCAGGTCAGATAGCCTTCAATCTCTGCTTTATTGCCTTTTTTCTGATAATAAGAAAACGCCTGATGCATTTCTGCCAGTCCTTGCTCGGCATCGTCCTGTATTGCTTTAATATAGCCGAGGTTAAAACGGATAATCTGTTCATTATCAGGATCGTTTAATGGTAGAACTTCGGTAAGCGCCTGAGAGAGTACCTGACGTGCTGACGGGTAATCTTTATGCTCAATATAGATAGAGCCGAGATTATTGAGAAAAGTCAGCGCCAGCAGCTGATTATTTTGCTGGCGGGCACCCTCAAGCCCCTGCTTATTAATAGCCTCCGCCGCGGTATAATCTTTTTGACCAGCTAACACATACCCCAGCGATAAATATAAGTCAGGTAGGATCTGCGTCTGATTTTGCTGTTTGGCCTCGCTAACCAGCTCTTCCATTAGCTGGCGGGCACGTTGCCAGTTTTGCAACTCTGAGTGAACCAGGGCTATTTGCAGATTCAAGTAACTGCGGCGGGTTAGGGTGCGCTCATCATTAGTTGTCATTAAGGCCACCAGTGCTGCATCATAATGCACCAGCGCCTTATCATACTGACCGTCGATGCGGTATAAACGCCCTAACAGAGCATGCACCCAATAAAGTACCCGTGGGTTTCGGGCATCCGCCAGCAATTCACTTAGGCTATCAGCCAAAAGATAGGCTTCATTTAGTTGATTCCGTTGGATATGTACTTCTAATTCCGCTGCAATAATCTCGGCTAGCGCATTAGCACCCGGCTGCTGTTGTTTTATCGCCAGTAAATCATCCAAGGCTTGCTGTGTCTGTGGTTCCTGGCGTTGATACAAAAAGTTGAATAACAGATAGGTTTGGGCTCGTACCCGCGTTTCTAAAGGGGTCTGCTCATTCATTGAGCTGAGGATTGCCTGAATTTGTCTGACAGCGACATCGGCATCAAAAGATTGCTGTGCTAAATACTGGTCAAGCTGAGCCTCCAGAACGGGATCGGTTCCGGGGGGAGGATTGTCTGCCTGGGTATTGAAGCTAAAGCTTAAACACAGAAGCAGCAGAAAGAATAACGCCGGCTTTAACATAGTTATAATAGTGCCGTAAACAGCAGATTTATCTGATATTTGTAACGAAATTTTACGCCAAAGTCTAGGTTGTCAAAAAATATACTTTCAAATCGCGTATAATTGGCAACAATATTTGTGCATCAGGCCCGAATTGATGGATGTAACGGAACAGCTATGACCACCCTCGAATACTTATTAATTATGTTTATGCTGGTCGCAGCCAGTGCCTTTTTTTCTATTTCAGAGATTGCGCTGGCGGCTTCGCGCAAAATGCGGCTGCGGATGTTAGCGACTGAAGGGGACCAGCGGGCAGAAAAAGTGCTGCAGTTACAGGATCATCCCGGAAATTTTTTTACTGTGGTGCAGATTGGTCTGAACGCCGTGGCGATCCTTGGCGGTATTCTTGGTGAATCGGCCTTTACCCCCTATTTCGCGGCGTTGTTAGGGTTGCTTAGTGCCGAAGCCTGGGTGCAGCCTGCAGCCTTTACGCTCTCGGTCTTTTTCGTAACCTCACTGTTTATTCTGTTTGCTGATCTGATGCCCAAACGGCTGGCGATGATTGCACCGGAGCAGATCGCACTGCGTATTGTGTCTCCGATGTTATTGCTGGTGATGTTGCTACGGCCTTTTGTTTGGTTATTTAATGGCTTGGCCAATCTGTTTTTCAGTTTATTTAAAGTACCGACCATGCGTAAAGATGATATCACTCCGGATGATATCCTGGCCATGATGGAAGCAGGCGCGCAGGCTGGTGTGTTACAACAGCACGAGCATCAGCTACTGGAAAACGTCTTTGATATGGAATCGCGTACTGTGACCTCAGCGATGACGGCGCGGGAAAGTCTGATTTTCTTTACCAAAGATGAGTCACAAGACAATATTAAACTGAAAATTGCCGAGCACCCTCACGCCAAATTTTTAGTCTGCGATAAAGTTCTGGATCAGGTTGTTGGCTATGTTGATACCCGGGATATTCTGATGCAGGTGCTACACAACCAGCCGATCTCACTTAGCAAAGATGGCATAGTCCGGGCACCCTTAATTATTCCTGATACGCTAACCTTATATGAAGCGCTGGAGCATTTTAAATCGGCCGGTATTGATTTTGCGATTATCTTAAATGAGTACGCGCTGGTGGTGGGCATTATTACGCTAAAAGATGTGATGAGTATTGTGATGGGGGAGCTGGTCAGTTCTGAGGAAGAACAAATTGTCGCCCGTGATAACAACTCCTGGCTGGTCGAGGGCTTGACACCTCTGGCTGATGTAATGCGGGTACTGGATATTGATAGCTTTCCGGATGAGGAAAATTATGAAACGATTGCTGGTTTTATGATGTATAGCCTGCGTAAGATCCCGAAACGGACAGACTTCGTCTTGCATGGTGGTTATAAGTTTGAAGTGGTCGATATTGATAGTTATAAAATCGACCAGTTGCTGGTTACCCGCATTGAGTCTTTGCCAGCGGCCAGAGCCGAATAGGGCTGGTGAGCAGGCCCTCGATACTGAACGAGGGCCTGCTTGTTCAAGTTAGCTTTTCGACTGTTCTGCTTGTTCTGGTTGCTTAAAGCTATCCAGCATCTGCTCCCGGAACTTCTGTAATCCCTGCATCACCAGATTATAGGTAGTATCGACACCGCTTTTTACTTCACCACTAAAAACCTGTAATCCTTCCAGAATTTTGATAGCGTCAGCGAAGCCTTGCTCTATACCTTTACCTATCACATCCATAAAGTCGTTCAGCTGTTGCTCTTGATCATCTGACGGACGCTGCTGCTGGTAAAGGGTAAATAGACTGGTGGCAAAACCGACGATGCGCCCTGCGGTTGCTTCTGGCGAGGTGTCGATGCCGGAGTCATATATTTTTTGCGCGGCATTGCTACCGAAAATCGGTTCCAGTTCTTTGTTAATGCCTTCCAGCGCGGTTTTATATAGCAAGCTAAGCGATTTGTTACCGCTTTGCAGCGCAACCTTCTCGTTGGCTTGCATAATGGATTGGTTAAGTACATCTTTACCCGTTTTCTGCAGCATCTGGCTGTAGTTTTCCTGGGCTTTTGCGTTCGCTGTAGCCGGTAATTCGGTCTTATAACCACTGGGCCGATTGGCGTTTACCGCGACATCCGGTTTAATGGTACTCATCTGGGCGCTCCTGTTACATTTTGGCCTTAACGGTTTAACGGCTGCCTGTGATTAAACTTTAGCTTTTTTTTGCTGATTTTTTGCGCTGTGGCAATAAAAAAAGGGAGCATGACTAGCTCCCTCTTTTTATTGCTGCTTAATCAGCGTTACCCGGCACTTTTGCTGGTAATGCTATCCAGGCCATGACCTGTAGGCCCTTGTTCGGTGCGCCATAGTTTATAAGAGAAATATAAGCCCAGTGACGCCAGTGCCGTGTATAGCCACATACCCGGAGTATAGCCAGCAATATTTTCTGGCCCGGCCAAAAAGCGATCGTTTAAGAACCCGATAGTCAGCGGCACTATTGCCCAGCCAATTTGCTGACAGAACGTCATCAGCGCATAAGCAGAACCCAGGCGGCGGCCATCGACGATGTAAGCAACAGAAGGCCACATTACCGCCGGGATCAATGAGAAAACGATCCCCAGTACTGTAATCACTAACAGTAAGGTCAATGGCACAATAGCACTGCCAATAAACGGAATACTAATACCAACCAGCGGGCCGGCTGGTGCATAGGTGACAATTAAGAACAGTGGCAACAACACCAGTGAGCCGGCAGCCATAAAGAGCGCGCGCTTACCAATACGGTCTACCCACAGACCAAATAGTGGCGTGGCGATAATGGCGGAGACTGGCAGAATGCTGCTTAATATGCCGGCAGCTTCGCGGTCGAGGCCATGCGCTTGTTGAAAGTAGTCGATGGCAAAGCTGCGAAACGGAAAGACGGTGGCGTAAAACACGACGCACAGCGCGACCACATACCAGTAAGAGGCACTAAAACTGTACAGGCCTTTAAATTCCAGTTTTTCGTTATTTTCCGCTACACCCAGGCTATAACGGCCTTCGGCGCGGCGCTCTAAAATCCAGTACAGGATAGCGGCACTTACCGAGATACCGGCTACCGCAGTGGCCAGCCATAATGGATCTTGCCAGTTGGCATACAGCGGGCTGGCAAAACCGGTCGACCAATCGGCGGCAGTAGAGCCTAAACGGGCAATCGACAAGTTAATACCAAAGGCAAAGCTCAGTTCCTTACCTTTAAACCATTTTGCCAGTACTGTGGTAGCCGCCACAATCAGCGGTTCTGCTCCCAGGCCCAGTAAGAAACGGCCGGCCAGCATCATTTCAAAGTTTGGGCTCCAGGCAGTTACGACAGCCGCAAATAAGCAAATGAGCGCGAATAGTGTAATAGCCCTTTTGGTGCCCCAGCGGTCAATCAGATAGCCACCGGCCAGTAATACCAGCAGCGCAGCGACGTTATAGGCGGTAGAAAGCCAACCAATTTGTTGATAACTAAAGCCGCGCTGTTCGCGCAGTAAGTCAACAATAGGCCATAAGGAGTCATAGATATAGTAGTTACCAAACATCGCCAGGCTGACAAACAGCAACACCATCCAGCGATAGAAAGGCGTGGGCGGGGGTAAGTCCCGCCAGGATGCATCATGCATAAAGTCATTTCTCGTTATTAGTATATAAAGGTAAAAAGGGGCCAGATCTGCCGATCTCACCCCATTCTTGACCTGATAACTGTACCCGAGCTGACTGCCAGCTGCAAGCAGGCCGCGATAACGCAGCTCAAACCCCTTCTGGTAGCGGTCTGAGCTGCGATTTTAGCTTTAAGCACTGGCCCGCGGATAATCGGTATAGCCTTTAGCATCGTGGGTGTAGAAGGTGGCAACATCGGGCTGGGCCAATGGCAGGCCTTGTGCCAGTCGCTCGACCAGATCCGGGTTAGCGATAAAGGCACTGCCAAAAGCTACCGCATCGGCTTTGCCAAGGCCAATCACCTGATTGGCTTCGGCCAGATCATAGCCCATATTTACCACCAGTTGCCCCTGATAATAAGCGCGGGTGGCGCTTACGACATCGCCAAATTGCAGGTCGGCAAAGTCGGCGCGCATCAGGTGCAGATAAGCCAGCTTTAATGGGCTTAATGCTTTGGCCAGATAGCTGATCAGGCCAATAGGATCACTGTCTTTGGCACTGTTAAAGCTGTTTAGCGGTGATAAGCGAAGGCCCACCCGATCGGCGCCCCAGACACTGATGACCGCCTGCAGCACTTCCATTAAAAAGCGTGCGCGGTTTTCCAGACTGCCGCCGTAACGGTCAGTGCGATTGTTAATGCCATCTCGCAGGAATTGGTCAATTAAATAGCCATTGGCGCCATGCACTTCTACACCGTCAAAGCCGGCTTGTTTAGCGTAAATCGCTGCCTGACGGAATTGCTCGACCACCTCTGCAATCTCAGCAGTGGGTAATTGCCGCGGCGCGGTGTAGCTTTTTTTACCTTCCGGCGTGTGAGTGTAATCGTCGATGGCGTCGGTGCCGGCTGAAACCGGCACCTTGCCGTTATTTAAGGCCGGGTGGCAGGCGCGGCCACCGTGCCAAAGCTGCAGAAAAATCTTACCATCTTGCGCATGTACAGCCTGAGTAACCTGCCGCCAGGCATTGGCATGCGCGGCCGAGTAAATGCCCGGTTCGCGGTAAAATGCAGAGTTGCCTTCCGCAATCATGGTGGCTTCTGCGATTAATAAACCGGCACTGGCACGCTGGGCATAATGCTCGGCCATCAGTTCGGTGGCGTAGTGGTCCAGGGTAGCGCGGCAGCGGGTTAAGGGTGCCATCAGGATGCGGTTTTTTAGCGCCACAGCGCCCAGTTTTATTGGTGAGAATACGGTATTCATAGCACTCCGGTTAGTTTAGGGTTGTTAATTACAGTCCGGGCTAGATATGGGCGCGGTTGCGGTAAGACCAGTGCAATAAATCCAACTAATCTTTCGATTTTCTGCACTTTTTAGCCTGGACTGGGTTTTAAGTCGATATTGGCGCTAACTTTGCCATTACGCATCCGATGGCGCCCGGGATCGGTTACAATAAGGCTCTGAGTAGAAACAGGATCACCGGCTTTGATTGAATATAAATCGGCAGCGTTTTATCGCAGTGCATTGGCGCTTTGTGTGGCCGCCGCTGCGGTATTTGCCAATTTGCATCTGATGCAACCGCTCTTGCCGGAGTTGAGCCGACAGTTTCAGCTCTCGGCGTTAACGGTAAGCTGGGTCTATACCATAGGTACTCTGTGTCTGGGCTTGTCGTTACTGGTGTATGCGGCGCTATCCGATGCCTGGGGGCGTAAAAAACTGCTGTTAATCACCCTGGTTGGCATGACGCTCAGTACGCTGGTCCTCAGTCAGGTTTCGTCATTTCAGGCGTTGCTGTTTTGGCGTGCGGTGCAGGGGCTCTTTCTCGGTGGCCTGCCGGCCATTGCCATTGCCTGGATGGGCGAAGAGTACAGCAAGCCAGCGCTGGTCAGTGCGGTCGGGCTTTATATCAGTGCCAATTCGCTAGGTGGTATCAGCGGCCGCTTATTATCGGGCGCCATGGCCGATCTTGGTCACTGGCAGTGGGTGTTCTATCCGATGACGCTGCTGGGTTTGCTGAGTTGCTGGCTGGTATGGCGCTATTTACCTGCCTCGTTACAATTTCAGCGCCAACCATTCCGGCTGAAACAAGCCTTGAGTGATAACCTGTTTCATCTGCGCCAGCCGTTGTTGTTGCTGGTGTACTTGATTGGCGGCCTGAATTTTCTGGTGTTTTTAAATCAATATACCTATATCGCTTTCGTGCTGGCGGCAGCTCCGTTCTACCTGAGTAGTAGTCTGATTGGCTTGCTGTTTGTCACCTATTTAACCGGCACTGTCGGCTCAGCATTATCGGCAAAAATTGCGGCGCGCTTGTCTGCACCCGGCGCCATGGCGGCCGGTATTCTGATTATGATGCTGGGGTCGGTCATTACCCTGGGGCAAAGCTTGGTGCTGATTGGCGCAGGCTTTTTTATCAGTGCCTTTGGCTTCTTTTTATGTCACTCACTGGCCAGTAGCTGGGTCAGTCAACACGCGCTCCGTGCTAAGGCCAGCGCCAGTGCGCTTTATCTGGTGTTTTACTATCTGGGCGCCAGCTCAGGGACTTTATATCTGCAGCCGTTCTGGCAGGCAGGGCAGTGGTTTGGCGTGGTGAGCGGCTCGCTGTTAATGTATGGCCTGACGTTATTGCTTTGTTTGCTGTTATGGCGACTTAAGCAGCACCCCTCTGCTACAGCAATGCCAGCTCGGAAGCACTAAGCGGTCGCAGCTCGCCTGCTGCTAAGCGGCCAAGCGCCAGATTACCAATAGCCACCCGGCACAGATCCTGTACCCGATAACCAAGCTCGCGACACATATAACGAATTTGCCGGTTCTGGCCTTCACATAAGATAACTTCAAAACGGGTTGTACTAAGCGGCCGCGCCTGGCAGGGCTGGGCCTGGTAGCGATGCGGCCCGACTTGCCAATTGATACCTGCTGCAAAGCGAGCACTGAGATCTGCGGCAAGAGGTTTATCCACCTCAACCCAATAGGTTTTGGCGTGTTTGGCACCCGGATGTAATAACCTTTGGGTCAGGGCACCGTCATTGGTTAGTAGCAGCAGGCCGCGCGAGTCCTTATCCAGCCGGCCAACCGGGTAGAGCCTGGCAGGTAAATCGCGAAGTACCGCCGCGATACTGGCCGGATCTTCGGGGCGGATATTGCAATCAATACCTACAGGTTTATGGTACAGGTAATAGCTTAGCTTGGCCGGGGTAGGTAAGGGTTTGCCATCGACACAGATGGTGCTGGCATCGGGCAGGTGCAGGGTATGGCTGGCCGGCTGGCCATTGACGCTAACCCGGCCGGCCGTGATTAACCGGCTGGCTGCCCGGCGCGAACATAAACCACTTTGTGCAATCAGCAGCGCCAGGCGTTTGCCATCTGCTGAGGTTGCACTGCCCGTTGCTGCGGCGTCGAATTCATTATTCTGCAAGCTATTCGTCATAAAACTGCCATGCTGCTAACGGATAATCGCAGCTGTTATACCTTCCTTCCTGGATATTACTCTGCGATTGAGTGCTGGGGGCCTTTGGCCCCCGCTTTTTTTTGCGAAGTCAGTTACTGACTGACGAGTCTGGTTGGATAACGCTGAAAAATCAGATTGACGGTGTCATTGATCGCTTGCTGCGGTTGCTGCATAGCTTTGTTGGATAGCCGACCTTCCAGCACCCCCTGCCAGATCACTCTATTGGCTGAGGCATCAATCACTTCGATTAATACTGACCCCACTTTATAGTCGACTTTTTCGACGCCGCCATAAAGCGGAAAGCCAACACTAAAGGCGCTGTTGCGGCCAAAAAAGCCAAAACCGGTGTTAACACTAAAAGGCGAGCTACGCACATCCTGGCGGTTTTCAACATTAGTCAGGTAGTTCACCAGTAACTGCGGTGCGGCTTCATCCAGCGTGTAACCCAGAGCGGCCATTTCACGGCTGATAGCAGTTTTAAAATGTTGCTCCAGCAGCGGATCATAGGCCGGCTTGGCGGCCTCTTCGCCTTCTGCCGGCGGTGCCTGATAAAAGGCAAAGCGCTGGTATTGGCTGAAATTGACGCTACGGTCATAATCAATATTGGCCTGGCGCGGACTGCCGGCGCAGGCAACCAGCACTAAACTGGCGCAAAGTAACAAGACGGTTGGCAACAATTTCATTATAGGACCCCCGGTAATACAGCCTTTGGCTATTGAACGGCCTTTGGTCTGCTGCAGATCAGTGTAAAGCGTCAACACGCTCTCGCAGTTTACCTGAGTTTGACCGGTACCGATAAGAATAGTTTAGCATCAGGGAATGAATGCCCGCTGAAAGTCAGCGGGCGCTATAAAAGCAAGATGCCTTAGAATTGATAGTTAAACTGTATACCCAGCACATGGGCTTTATTGCGGTAGTTTGCCTGCAGATTGGCCTGATTCAGCCGGTTATCGGCAACACCATACTCAAATTCATTAATGGCGACATCATCCATCAACATATAGCCATAGGCCAGATCCAGCGTACTCTGGGCCGAGAGCCGGGTGGTTAACCCTGTGGTTAACCAGATCCGATCTGAGGTTGGGATCCGTGCTGTTTTGTGAACTGTGCGGATCGGGTTTTCGTCATAGGCGATGCCGGCACGTAATGTTAAATCAGCCTGATATTGATAAGTTGCCCCGAGCGAGAATGACCAGGTATCGTGCCAGTGTTCCGGGATATAGCCAATATAACCCGCGCCACCTAACTGGGCACCGGTACTGACGGAGATACTGGGGTTGGTATCGTTACTGACGATATCGATACTTTTAAATACACTCCAGCCGGTCCACAGCACACTACCCTGTACACTGAGTTTGGCACTAATTTGTTGGTCCAGACTAAAGGTCAGGGTCGCAGGCGTGGTCAGTGCCAGTTTACTGCGTTCCGTCAGCAAGTCGCGGGCAGCAAAACGCCCGGTACTGGTATCAACCAGTGGCAGGCCCGGAGCAACGCTGATAAGCCCCGGTGTATTGCCCGCCGTGGCTGCCGTAATAGGAGTATGGGTAATTTCGGAGTCGCCACTTAGGGTATAACGGACTGCAGAATGGTAAATCAGTGCCAGCCGGGTACCGCTTAGCGGCTCTGCATGCAGGGCTAGTGTATATCCCAGGCTAACGTCGCTGCCTGTGACTTCATAATGACTATCACAAAAGGCGGCGTTGGACAGATCGCGCCCGGCCAGCTGCGCAATACCGCTACCCAGTTCACACAAGCCTGAGTGATCTTTGTATTTGGATAAGGTGCCTTCAGCATGGTTCAGACTGATGGCGCCACCTACTGAGAGCCAGTCAGTTAATTTGTAACCGAGCGCCGGTTGCAGGCTTAAGATCTGAACTGCCGTTTCATCGGCAAAGTAGCGACCAACCCAGTCTTGCTGGTAGTTGGAAGACAGGCCAAAGGGCACATAAAAGCCGAGGCCCCAACTTAAATCATCGTTCAGTTGCTGACTATAAAAGGCAAAAGGCACCACTTCGGTTAGCAATACCTTACCGTGATCCCTGCCTGTCACCTCCAGGCCGCGGGCATTCACCGCCTGGGCATCGCTGTAGCGGGTACGGGCATGGATCAGGTTTAAGCCACCGGAAAAATGCTCGCCCTTAAGCTCGGTTAAGGCAGCAGGATTGGAATAAACCAATGTCGCATCAGTAATTTGTGCACCGCGACCGGCATAGGCATTGCCCATGCTACTGACCGACTGCTCCAGTAATTTATAACCTTCCGCCTGCACAGTCAGGCTACTCAGTGCCACTAAAACGGCAGTGGCGACCGAGGTTTTTCTTAGCATAAGTTGTACACCTTGTTGGGACAAAGGGGGCGCAGTATAGAACGATTATTATTTAGAGTACAGACTCTAACGCTGGCTTGCTACGAGCTGGTCTGATGAGTTCGGCTGTGGCAGCATTTGCAGCGAATAACTCATTTTGGCTAAAAGGTGGTGTGTTTTACTAATTTTTGGTGTTTCAATTGTCGTGATTTGTAACAATTTAAAGCTAAGTAGCTGATCTTAAATCTATTAAACTATTGGCATAGTGGCTGCAATTTAGAAAGCGTCAGATTAACAGTAACGGGTTGAAATCAACCCTTTATGCAAGGAACACGAAAATGAAAACGATAATGCCGCTTGCGGCCGCCGTGCTGTGCAGTACCTTAGTCTTAACCGGTTGTAATAAAGCGCAAAGTAGTATTAATGCCACCGCTGCGACTGAAGTTGCAGTGCCGGTAGAAATTTCTGTGGCGAAAAATGGCGCCATCAGCAGTAGCTACCGCACCACCACCACTTTAACGGCCCGTGCTGAAGCCGAAGTGATGGCGAAAAGCAGTGGGCTGGTGCAGAAAATCCTGGTTGAAGAAGGCGATCAGGTACAGGCCGGTCAATTACTGGCGGTGCTGGAGAATGAGCGGCAGCGTCACCAACTGGCAAAAGAGCGGGCGGAATTAGGTCGCTTAAGTTCAGAGCTGACCCGGATGAGCGAAATGCATCAGCGCCAGTTGGTTAGTGCCGATCTGTATGAAAAATTAAAATGGCAGGTTGCGGCAATGCAGGCTGCAGTTGAGCTGGCAGAGCTGAATTTACGGGAAACCGAAATTCGCGCGCCAATCGCCGGTGTTGTGGCCCGGCGTTATGTTAAGGCCGGCCAACTGATCAGCCAGTTAACGCCAAATTCGTTATTTCATCTGGTTAGCGAAACCGAACTGGAAGCCGTTGTGCATTTACCTGAGCAGCAAGTGCTGCAAGCGCAAGCCGGACAACAGGCGGTGCTGAGCTTTGCCGGTGTGCCGGAAGTTAGGGCGGCGGTAAGCCGGGTCGCGCCGGTGGTGGATGCCAGCTCAGGCACAGTGCGTACCACCTTGTTAATTGATAACAGCGCGCGGCAGTTAAAAGCCGGGATGTTTAGCCAGGTAGAAATTAAATTTGATACCCGTGACAACGCGTTATTGGTGCCAAAGCGGGCATTGCTGACATTGGATAATCTGCCGGGCGTGCTGGTACTGGATGCCGAGAGCCGTATTGTGCGCCGGCCGGTGACCCTGGGCTACACTGCCGATAACGTAGTGGAAATTATCAGCGGCGTCGAAGCCGGAGAGCAGGTCGTGGTGGCAGGGCATGCTGCGTTAAAAGAGCAAAGCCTGGTCAAAGTCGTATCTGAGCGCGAATTCTGACAGGGACGAGAAGATGAAACTAGTAGAAACTGCCGTGGCCCGTCCGGTCACGGTCTGGATGTTCACGCTTGCCATCCTGCTGTTCGGGATGGTGTCAGTAGGTCGGTTAGCGGTTAATTTGTTACCTGACTTGTCTTATCCCAGTTTAACGGTACGCACCACCTACGTCGGTGCCGCACCGGCCGAAGTGGAGCAACTGGTTAGTAAGCCGGTAGAAGAAGCACTCGGTATCGTCAAAGGCGTGCGTAAAGTCACCTCTGTTTCCCGTGCCGGTCGCTCTGACGTAGTGCTGGAATTTGACTGGGGCACGGACATGGATCTGGCCTTGCTGGAAGTGCGGGAAAAACTCGATGTCCTGTTCCTGCCACTGGATGTCGAAAAGCCGTTGTTACTGCGCTTTAACCCTAATTTAGATCCGGTAGTACGCTTATCGCTGTCCAAGCCGGAGATGACCCAGGCTGACTTAGTGGCAATGCGCACTTTCGCCGAAGAAGAATTCCGCCGCAAACTGGAATCCTTTCCGGGTATTGCCGCCGTGCGGCCCGATGGCGGTTTAACTCAGGAGATCCAAATCCTGGTCGACCCGCAAAAACTCAGCCAGTTGCAGCTGGATATCAGCCTGATCACCCAGCGTTTAAAAGCCGAAAATATCAACCTGGCCGGTGGCCGGCTGGAAACTCCGGCTTATGATTATCTGGTGCGGACGATAAATCAGTTTGCTAATTTAACGGAAATTGAAAATCTGTATCTGGCTACCGTTGGTAACAGTCAGATCCGGTTAAAGGATGTGGCACAGGTCAAGGATGCCTTTGCCGATCGGCAGAGTATCAGCTATATCAATGGCGCTCAGGGCATTGAACTGGCGATCTATAAAGAAGGCGATGCCAATACGGTAAAGGTCGCCGAAGGCTTGTTATCCCGTCTCGACGAATTGAAAAAGATGCTGCCAGCCGGTTATCAGCTGGATGTGCTCTATGATCAGTCGCAATTTATTAAACAGGCGATCAGCGACGTGAAATCGGCCGGTATTATCGGCGGTATCCTGGCGATGCTGGTGCTGTATCTGTTTTTACGTAATGTCTGGGCGACGGTCATTATCTCGGTATCGATCCCGGTATCGGTGATCGCCACCTTTAATCTGATGTACGGTCAGGATATTACGCTAAATATGATGAGTCTGGGTGGTATTGCGCTGGCAGTTGGCTTGCTGGTAGATAATGCCATCGTGGTACTTGAGAATATTGCCCGCTATAAAGAGCAGGGCATGCCGGCGAAAGACGCGGCGCGCAAGGGCGCCGGTGAAGTATCGATGGCGATCACGGCCTCCACCCTGACCACCGTAGCCGTATTTTTCCCACTGGTATTTGTCGAAGGTATTGCCGGCCAGCTGTTTCGCGATCAGGCGCTGACAGTGACCTTTGCCTTGTTAGTCTCTTTGGTTGTCGCGTTAACCCTGATCCCAACCATGGCCGCGCGCTCCTGGCAAAAAGGCGCTGCAGCAACCGAGATCACGCCTTTACCTTCACTGAAGCCCAGCCGCTGGTATCACTGGCCGCTGTTGCCGCTGCGTGCGGCCGGGCGTTTGCTGCATCTTTCAGTGCTGGCGTTGCTGACATTACTAAGCTTGCTGGGCAAAGCTATTGCCAAGGGGGCTTACTGGTTATTCCGGCCGGCGGTATTGCTGGTGCAGGGGCTGTTAAAGGCAATTGAAGCACTCTACCTGCGTCTGCTGCGTGCTGCACTGGCCGCCAAAACGCTAACCCTGGCTTTAACGCTAACCGCTGCGGCGCTGTGTTTTAGCCTGTTGCCGCGCCTGGGCGCGGACGTGATCCCGCAGCTGAGTCAGGGCGAGTTCTATGTTGATGTGCAATTACCGGTCGGGACAGCTATTGAGCAAACCGATACCTTGTTAAAGCAATTATCCGGGCAACTCAAGCAGTATCCGGTTGTAGAACGCAGCTATGGTTTAGCCGGTACCGGCGCCCAGATGTCAGTGGATCCGGCGATCGGCGGCAGCCATTGGGGCCGCCTGCATGTGGTGATGGTAGAGGATAGCAATGCTGACGATGAAGCCCTGGTGCAGGAAGAATTACGCCGCACCCTGGCATTGTTGCCAGGGGTAACCAGCCGCTTTGACCGGCCGCAATTGTTTAGTTTCAGTACGCCATTGGAGATTGAGATCAGTGGCTATGATTTGGCGCAGTTGTCTGAGTCTGCCGAACGGCTGGTTAATTTGCTGGAGGCGGATAATCGTTTTACCGATATTAAATCCAGCTTAAGACCAGGTCAGCCGGAAGTGACCCTGTATTTTGACCATGCCCGCTTATCGCAGCTGGGGATGACGGCGCAGCAGGTCGCACGCCGCGTTGCCACCTATATCGGTGGTGAAGTGGCCGGTCAGTACTCATTGCACGATCGCAAAATTGATATCCGGGTGCGGCTGGATGAGCAGTACCGTCAGCATGAATTGCAGCTGGCCGAGTTGATTATTAATCCTGGTGCAGCCGAACCCCTGCCGTTAAGTGCGGTGGCGCAAATTCGTCGCGAAGTCGGCCCCAGTGAAATTACCCGGGTGGGCCAGCAGCGGGTGGCGTTGGTGACGGCCAACCTGGCTTATGGCGATTTGGAGCAGGCGACGGCCGCCGCCGAGGGCGCACTGGCACAGTTAGTCTTATTACCGGGCCAACAGGCGCTGGTGATGGGGCAAAGTGAAGAGATGGCGCGGGCGTACAGCTCATTAATGTTTGCCTTACTGCTGGCGGTATTCCTGGTCTATCTGGTGATGGCATCGCAGTTTGAAAATCTGCTGCAACCCTTGTTGATCCTGTTTACGGTGCCGCTGGCGGGAGCAGGTGCCGTACTGGGGCTTTGGCTTACCGATACCCGTTTGTCGGTGATCGTGTTTATCGGTTTAATTATGCTGGCCGGGATCGTGGTCAATAATGCCATAGTCCTGATTGACCGCATTAACCAGCTGCGTGCTGAAGGGTTGGCGCTGCAGGAGGCCATTATTGCCTCGGGGCAAAGCCGGTTGCGCCCGGTGTTAATGACCACCCTGACCACAGTACTGGGCTTACTGCCGCTGGCACTGGGCACCGGTGAAGGCAGTGAAATCCGTGCCCCGATGGCGATCACAGTGATCGCCGGTTTAAGTTTGGCCACGTTGTTAACGCTGGTATTTATTCCGGTGCTGTATAGCCTGCAGCGGGATAAGGCTGTGGTAGTAGGGCAGGAGGCAACGCTATGAGCCAACAGCCTTTAGACGATACGCTAACCAGCAACAATCACGCCGGACCGGCAGCGGAAGAGCAAAAGCCAATCTGGTTAACCCGGGTGGCACTGCGCCGGCCGGTGACCATCTGTATGCTGTTTATCTCCATGTTGTTATTCGGTGGTTTAGCCAGTCGGCTGCTGCCACTGGAGATGTTTCCTGGCATTGATATCCCGGAGTTGTACGTCAATGTGCCTTATCCGAATGCTACTCCGGCTGAAGTGGAACGGCTGATCACCCGGCCGCTGGAAGAGGCACTGGCGACCGTCAGTGGCATTAAAGAGCTGCGTAGCTTCGCCAATGAAAACAGTGGTGATATTTCACTGCAGTTTCGCTGGAGTGAAAATATCAGCAGTAAGAGTCTGGAAGTGCGGGAGCGGCTGGATACGGTGCGCCACCTGTTGCCGGCAGATGTAGAGCGGGTACTGGTATTCCAGTTTAACACCAGCGATATGCCGATATTTCAGTTACGGATCTCCTCTGAGCGCGATCTGGCGATGGCTTATGACTTGCTGGAACAACAGATAAAACGGCCGCTGGAGCGGGTACCCGGTGTCTCCAAAGTTGAGCTTTATGGGGTGGAAAAGCGCCAGGTGATTATCCGCCTGGATCCGGATCGGATGCGGGCGCTGCAGGTTGACCCTACGGCGTTATTAAATCAGTTACGTGGCAGCAACTTTGCTCTAAGTGCCGGTGAGCTGCGTAACGGCGAGCAAAGTGTGCTGGTAAAACCGCTTGGTGAGTACAAAGAGCTGTCGGAAATTGCCGCCTTGCCGATCCGGCCGGGCCTGCAACTGCGCGAAGTCGCCAGTGTTGAACTGGAGCTGCCAAAACGCGAAGACGGCCGGCATTTAAATCAGACCTATGCAGTGGGGATGAACGTTTATAAAGAGTCTGGCGCGAATCTGGTCGAGGTAGCAAAAGCCGCGATGCAGGTGGTGGCCGCCGCCGATGCCAACCCGGCCTTTAATGGTATCAGCCTGTATGTGATGGACGATCTGGCTGACAATGTCACCAAATCGCTGCGTGACTTGCTGCAAGCCGGTGCTATCGGTGCCTTGCTGTCCTTTATTGTGTTGTATTTATTCCTGCGTCATCTGACGACCACGCTGATTGTGGTGCTGTCGGTGCCGGCGGCAATCGTGATTGCACTGGGTGCCATGTATTTTATGGGCTACAGCCTGAATATTCTCAGTATGATGGGCCTGATGCTGGCGATCGGTATGTTAGTCGATAACGCTGTTGTGGTGACTGAGAGCATTTTCCGCGAGCGGGCTCAGGGTGGCGATCTGCGCGCAGCAACTGAACGTGGGGTAAAACGGGTTGGGCTGGCGGTGCTGGCCGGCACCGCGACCACCGCCATCGTATTTTTACCGAATATTATCGGTGAGAAGATGCAGCTGACCATTTTTCTGGAGCATGTGGCTATCGCCATTTGCTTATGCCTGGCGATCTCGCTGCTGTTATCCCTGACGTTGATCCCCTTGCTAACCACCAAACTTAAGGTCCAGCCGGTCAGTGATCCACAAGGCTCAGCTCTAGATCGCGGCTACCGGCGGCTGCTGACCAAGGTGATGCACTGGCCTAAAACTGCGACACTGCTGGCAGTGCTGGTATTACTGAGTGCAGCTCTGCCTTTGCCGCAAATAGGCAGCAATAACGAGGATGAAGAAGACAGTGGCCGGCTGCTTTTAAACTATAACATCCAGGGGAATTACAATCTGGAAGAGGTGCGCGCTGAGGTGTCAGCGATGGAGGCCTTTTTATACAGCCGCAAAGACGAGTTCTATATCGAGTCGGTATATAGCTATTACCGCTCTGGTTATGCCGTTTCGATCATTTTACTGCAAGAGCAGGTGCCGGTTGAGCTAAATAGCCTGAAGGAGCAAATTCGCAAGGAGTGGCCACCGCTGGTGCGTGCCAGACCGAGTTTTGGCTTTGGTAATGACAATAGCGGGCTGCGGCTGCATTTACTGGGTAACTCGACTGAGCGCTTACTGGAGCTGGCTGCTGAGCTGGAGCCGGCACTACAAAGCTTACCGGCTGTAGCAGAGGTGCGTTCGGATCTGGCGCGTGGGCAGCAGGAAGTACAGATTTTGTTTAATCGCCCAGAGCTGGAGCGGTTAGGGCTCTCGGCCAATCAGGTGGCGCAAAGTGTGGCCTTATCGCTTCGGGGCGTAAATCTGCGGACCTATCGCAGTGCCGAGCAGGGTGAGCTGCAGATCCGGCTGATTTATGACGAGCGCATTAGCCGCTCCTTGTCTGAATTAGCCAATTTACCGGTTGCCGTAGTGGCCGGTGTCAGTATTCCGCTGTCGCAGCTGGCAGAGCTAAAAGTGGTGCCAAGGCTGCAGTCGATCCGTCGCTTTAACCGCGAAACCGGTGTTGCCTTGCAGTTGTCACTGCAAAAAGATATCAGTATGGATCAGGCGCGTAAGGAAATTGGTCAACTGATGCAGCAGGTGCAACTGCCGGATGGTTATCGTTGGTCCTATCAGGGCGGCTTTACCCGCCAGAACGAGGAGCAGCAAGTGATGCTGGTGAATATGCTGCTGGCATTAGCGATGATCTATATTGTGATGGCGGCCTTGTTTGAGTCTTTGTTAATGCCCAATGCGGTGATTGGCAGCTTGCTATTCTCTTTTGTTGGGGTGTTCTGGACCTTCTTTATTACCGGCACCGGCCTTGGGGTAATGGGGATGATCGGCATGCTGGTGCTGATGGGCATCGTCGTAAATAACGGCATTGTACTGGTTGATCGGATTAATCAGGATCGGGCGTTAATGCCGGATCTGCCGCTGAAAAATCTGATTATCGAAGCCTGTACCGCACGCTTAAAGCCTATTCTGATGACAGTTGCGACCACCGTCTTGGGACTGGTACCGCTGGCGCTGGGTGGTACCGCCATTGGTGGTAATGGCCCAAGCTACGCGCCGATGGCGATTGCGATTATTGGTGGCTTGTTGTTCTCCACCCTGACCAGCTTATTGCTGGTGCCGCTTAATTACTATGGTTTAGTAAAACTGCGTACCGCAACAGGGCGCTTACTGGCCCGCAGCGGTTTGTGGCAGCGGCGTTTATTGCGTCAGGCTTAATAGCCGGGCCCGGGAATCGCTCCCGGGCCCAGGCTTGGCTTTTCTGCCGCCAGCAGTTATACTGCGCGCCTCTTTAAGGGAGTAATCGGCCGTAAGGCGCCTATATCAACATACTTGTGCCGCATGCACATGGTATAGGCAGCAAGCTCAACTCTCCGGGCTTGTGTGATGAGACTTAAGATAAGACACTGACCGAACGCGGGAGTCAGCTCTTATCTTTTGTCGATAATATCCCGCGCTAATGCAGGATATTATGGACGCTTTACTATCTTCTTTTACCGCTGTCGCCATTGCTGAAATCGGTGACAAAACTCAACTGCTTTCGTTATTTCTGGCGGCGCGTTTTCGCAATAAAACCGCCATTATCGCCGGTATTCTGGTGGCGACCTTATTAAATCATGCGGCATCAGCCTGGTTAGGTGTCTGGGCGGCGCAGTTTATCCCTGCCGGTTGGGGCCCGTGGTTGTTAGGTGGCTCTTTTATCGCTGTGGCGCTATGGCTGCTGATCCCGGATAAAGACGATAGTGAAGACACTGCTATGCTGAAATATGGTGCCTTTGCCGCCAGCTGTGTACTGTTTTTCCTGGCCGAGATTGGCGACAAAACTCAGGTGGCAACGGTGATCCTGGCGGCGGCGTTTGAAGATGCGGTCTGGATGGTGATCTGGGGCACGACACTGGGCATGCTGGCCGCTAATGTACCGGTAGTCTATGCCGGTAGCTGGTTACTGCAAAAAATTTCGCTGGATTGGGCACGACGCAGCGCCTGTGCAATCTTCATCTTGCTCGGTATCGCTACCATTATCAGCGGCTAACTTATCCACAGCACTCCGGTACCGGTCTGACCTGTTTATCCACAGCACTCCGGTACCGGTCTGACCTGTTAAGGTGCCTTTCAAAGGCTTCAGGTAGGATTCAGTTCTGTTGGTAATAATCGACAGCAGTATTTAAGGGGAATATTATGCATAAAATGGTTTTAGTTTTCGCACTGACCGCAACCAGTGCTGCTGTGTCGGCAACTACAGTTTTAACTGAACAAAATATTGCCCGGCTGGAAGCGGCGTTACCGGAGCTGGTTGCTATCGAGCAGGATAATCCACAAGGGCTAACTAAACTGCGGCTGAAAAAGCATTGTGACTGGCAGCAGCATGCCAGTGATCTGCGCCAACAAGAGCAGGGCAAGGGGTATGTGGCTGAGGTTGATCAGGTGTTGGCAAAAAATCAATTAACAGCGCCGCTGTTTTTAGAATTAACGGCAAAAGGCAGTTGGCCACTATTACAATCATTACAACCGGTACAACAACTGACCCGCCAGAGCTTACCCTTTTTACCCGAGCCTCAGCGGCGCATCGCGGAGCAGAAAATTCAGCAAACTGAGCAGATGCAACAGGCGATAGAACCTTGTTTAACGGCTGCCGATAAGGCTGCCCTACAGCAATATCAGCAGCGTTTGTTAAAGTTAGCCACCAGTCTACCGGGGGCCGCGTTTTAACGCCCACCAGGTAAACAAGCTGGCACTGCCAAACATCAGTAAACTGTAAATGCTTGGTGCAATCGACATCGCTGAGCTTTGCAAAATACCAGTAGTAATCAGCAGTGCCAGGGTGCCATTTTGTAAGCCTACCTCCAGACAGATGGTCCGCGCTTGTTGCTCGCTATGCAGCAACCAGCGCCCCAGACCATAACCCAGAGCCATCGACAGCAGATTTAGTGCCAGCGCCGCCGGGCCGCTCAGCAGCAGATAGTGCCAAAGCGTATCGCCTAAATCATAGGCAATACTGACAATCAGCAGCAGTAATACCAGTACCGAAAAACGGCTGATTTGTGGCTGGGCGCGCTCGGCAAAATGCGGAAACTTCGCTTTGACTAACATGCCAATAATCACCGGGATCACGCCAACGACCAGTAAGGTTAACCAGGTTTTGAGTAGTGGTAGCTGTAATAAACTCTCGGCGCCTAAAAATTGTTGCATCGCCCAGGCTGCTAAAAATGGCAGGGTAAAGGGGGTAACGAAACCGACCAGCGCCGTCAGTGATACCGATAAGCCAACATCGGCTTTGGATAAATAGCTATATAAGTTCGACGTAGTGCCACCCGGACAGAGTGCCAGAATAAATAAACCAACCGCCAGCTCGCCCTGAAGTTGAAACACCGCAATCACACCAAGCGCCAGCAGCGGCAGTAGTATCAGTTGTGCCACGGCACCGACGAAAAATGCTTTCGGCTGGGTTGCGACTTGGTGAAAATTCTGCGGTCGCAGGCTCATGCCGACACCGGTCATAATAAAAATTAGCGCTAGCGGTAAACCAATCTGAGTCAGAGTTTCGAACATAAGGAGTTAATTTTTATAGCAGAATATCGACTAACCTAACCTGTTGTTCCTTTTAGAGCAACCCCAACTTATCCACCGCACTCCGGTACCGGTCTGAGGTCCGAGGTCTGGCCGGTACCGGAGTGCGGTGGAGGTCTGGCCGGTACCGGAGTGCGGTGGATAAGTCAGGGGTGGGGTTCGATGTGGACGATAAGCTGAATGCCGAGTGCTGCGAGTTGCTGCTCGGCCTGGTCTGCCAGTTGATGCGCACGCTCTACGCTCCAGTGGCCGGGTACCAATAAATCTGCCTGAGCAAAGGCTTGGGCAGCAGCAGCGCGGGTTCTGATATTGGTAAACTGCACTTGCGGTCCGCCGATTGTTGCCAGCATTTCACTCAGTTGCGCTACCCGTTCGGCGGGCAGGGCGTTATCCATTAAGCCATTAATGGCTTTATGTAAGATACGGCCACCTTCGCGCAGAATATGCAGTGCGACTAACATCGCCACCAGCGGATCCAGCCAGTTTTGTTCAAAGACCACGGCCAGGGCCACGCCCAATACCACACCGGCTGTGGTCCAGACATCTGTTAGCAGATGTTTGCCATCGCCCTCCAGCGCCGGTGAATGCCAGTGCTTGCCGCCGCGTAGCAATAACATTGCCACGGCCAGATTAATCAGGCTGGCCAGCACAGTAAGCAGGGTACCGATACCCAAAGCATTAATTGGCTGTGGGTTGAGTAAACGCTCGCCGGCCGTGACCAAAATGGCCAGTGCGGCCAGAAAAATCATGCCGCCTTCAAAAGCGGCTGAGAAATACTCAGCTTTACTATGCCCAAAGGGGTGGCCATCATCCGCTGGCCGACGGGCGATCGTCACCATCCATAATGCAAAACCGGCACCCGCAACATTGACCAGTGATTCCATGGCATCTGATAAAAAGCCGACGGAGTCGGTCAGATACCAGGCCAGGGTTTTCAGCGCCATGGTTAAAAAGCCGGCCAATAGTGACAGCGCCAGTAACTGGCGGGGGCGAAGAAGTGGCATGTAAGGCTCCGCTAGATGCGTTAAGTTCAGTGTACGGCGCGTGGCGATTAATGTCAGCTGGCAGCGCGAAGAAATCAGCGCATTCGCCTTTCTACAGCGCAACTTGTATAATACGCGCCCTTGTAACACTCAGGTGCTTGTTTTATGTCCACTGCTACTGCTCCCTTATCCCGTAAATCTGCTCCGGTAGCGCGGATGGCGCCTGAACGCGACCTGTTTTCCTATCCCAAATACTGGGCTGAATGCTTTGGTCCGGCACCTTTTTTACCGATGTCACGCGCCGAGATGGATAAGCTTGGTTGGGACAGCTGTGATGTGATCTTAGTGGTGGGCGATGCCTATGTTGATCACCCGAGCTTTGGTATGGCGGTAGTCGGCCGGATGCTGGAAGCCCAGGGCTACCGCGTAGGCCTGATTTGCCAGCCTGATTGGCACAGCAAAGATGATTTTATGCGCCTGGGTAAGCCGAACCTGTTTTTTGGTGTTTCGGCCGGCAATATGGACTCGATGATTAACCGTTATACCGCCGATAAAAAACTGCGGCACGACGATGCTTACACGCCGGGCGATATTGGCGGCAAGCGGCCGGATCGGGCGGTGACGGTGTATACCCAGCGTTGTAAAGAAGCCTACAAAGAAGTGCCGGTGATTATCGGCGGTATTGAGGCCAGTTTACGCCGCATTGCGCACTATGATTACTGGTCAGAAAAAGTGCGTCGCTCGGTTATTTTTGATGCCAAGGCCGATATTTTAATCTACGGCAATGCCGAGCGGCCGCTGGTTGAAGTAGCGCATCGTATTGCGTCGGGCATACCTGTTAGCGAAATTCAGGATGTACGTGGCACGGCGGTTATTCGCAAAGAGCCGTTGCCGGGTTGGCGCGGCGTCGATTCCACCGCTATTGATAAAGTCGGTAAAATTGACCCTATCCCGAACCCTTATGGCGCCGATGATGTTGGCTGTAGCAGCTATTCCGAATTTGCCAAAGCCGGTATTGATTTAACCAAGCCCGCTGAGGTTGAAGCGAAGCCCATTATGGTGCAGGCGCCGCGGCAAAAGCCGTGGGAGCAAACGTACGTTAAATTACCGGCCTTTGAGCAGGTCAGTGTGAATAAGCCGCTGTATGCGCATGCGTCACGGATCTTACATCAGGAAACCAACCCCGGCTGTGCCCGAGCCATTATGCAGCGCCATGGCGATCGGCATATCTGGGTTAATCCGCCGGCGTTTCCGCTCAGTACTGCGGAAATGGATCTGGTGTTTGGTTTGCCGTATCAGCGGGTGCCACATCCGGTGTATGGCAAGGCGAAAATTCCGGCCTATGAGATGATTAAAACCTCGGTCAATATTATGCGTGGCTGTTTTGGCGGCTGCTCGTTCTGTTCGATTACCGAGCATGAGGGACGGATTATCCAAAGTCGCTCGAAAGAGTCGATTATGCAGGAAATCAAGGATATTCGCGACAAAGTTCCCGGTTTTACCGGGGTGATCTCCGATCTGGGTGGCCCAACCGCCAATATGTATCGGTTAAACTGTAAAAACCCGAAAGCCGAGCAAACCTGTCGTCGCCCCAGCTGTGTCTATCCGACGATTTGCGAGCACATGGATACCGATCAGAGCCCAACGGTTGAACTGTACCGTGAAGCCCGGAATTTACCGGGTATTAAAAAGGTACTGGTCGCCTCGGGGGTGCGTTACGATTTGGCGGTAGAAGATCCGAATTATGTCAAAGAGTTAGTGCAGCACCATGTCGGGGGCTATCTAAAAATTGCCCCTGAGCATACCGAAGAGGGGCCTTTGTCGAAAATGATGAAGCCGGGCATGGGCGCCTACGACAAATTTAAAGAAATGTTCGACCGCTTTAGTAAAGAAGCTGGTAAAGAGCAGTATCTGATCCCGTATTTTATTGCCTCGCACCCTGGAACGACCGATCTGGATATGATTAATCTGGCGTTGTGGTTAAAGGCGCGCGATTTTAGGTTGGATCAGGTACAGAATTTCTACCCGAGCCCAATGGCCAATGCCACCACCATTTATCATACCGAAATGAATTCGCTGAAAAATATCAATAAAGCGAATACCGAAGTGGTGCCGGTGCCCAAGGGCGAGCGGCAGCGCCGGCTGCATAAAGCGATCCTGCGTTATCATGACCCCAAAGGTTGGCCGATCATTCGTGAAGCGCTGATCCGCTTGAAAATGCAGCACCTGATTGGCCGGGGTAAAGACTGTCTGGTGCCGCCGGAGAGTAAAGACGAGCAGCAGCAAAGGCCACAGCGCGGTGGTAAGCCGGCATTAACGCGGCACACTGGTTTAAATCCGGCTGCGCAGGCCACGGCAAGGTCAAAGCACAGCACAGCGAACGGCAAAGCAAACGGTAAAGCCAAAGCCGGGCAGGCGGCATCTAAGCCGGCCGGCCGGGCACCGGCAAAAGGTAAACCGGTAGCCAAAGGTAAACCGGTAGTCAAAGGTAAACCGGCAGCAAAAACCGGCCGTGCCGGCAGCTGAGCAGTGGAAAGCCGGCGGCTGTTCTTTAGTTTGTGTTTTTCGGCGCAGCAGCAACAGCTATTAGCGCCTTATCAGCAGCAGGCGCTGCAAGCTTGTCCCGGCGCCAAAGCTGTAGCGGTGGCGAACTTGCACCTGACGTTATTTTTTCTGGGGCAGGTGACGGCTGAGCAACAGCAGCTGTTGTTGCAATCAGCAGCAAAGCTTCGTTCTGCTGCATTCGAGCTAGAGCTTGATTATCTGGCGGGCTTTAGGCAGCCGAAAATTCTGTATCTGGCGCCCTCATCGATACCACCAGCCTTGCTATTGCTGCAGCAACAGCTGGCGCAGTTTTGTCAGGTACAGGGCTTTACCGAGCCACATGCTGAGTATCGGCCGCATATCACGCTGGCGCGCCAGGCGGTGTTTGAGGGGCAACAGCGCGTCACGCCACTCAGACTTAAGGTGCGGGAGTTTGCGCTCTATCAATCACGGCGTGAAGGCGAAGCCTTAGAGTACCTGCCATTGCAGCGCTTTAAATTAATTAGTTAAGCAAAGCCTGAGGCCGCTTTCGGTAAAGTGCCGGCAATAACCGGCAAAATGTCATGAAGCGGTCAACAAAAATCAGTACACTTAATGGTTTTCTGCCTGAGTTGCTAAGATCAGGCTAATTTCGATCCGGATCTGATACTTATGAAGTTTTTTGTGTTTTTTATCAGTCTGTTACTACTTAGCTGTAGTCAGACCCCAGTAACACAAAGTACGGCTGCTGCCAGTCCAGGTAGTCTGCTGATTATCTCAATTGACGGTCTGCGTCATGACTACCTGAGTTTGCATCAGGCACCGATGCTAGCCGAACTGGCGGCGGGCGGTGTGCATGTCAAACAATTACAGCCGGTATTTCCAAGTAAAACCTTCCCCAATCATTATTCACTGGTCACCGGTTTACACCCGGAGCGGCACGGTATTGTTGATAACTCGATGTATGATCCTGAGCATCAACGACATTTTGCGATGAGTATGGCGGATCAGGTCGCAGATGGTTTCTGGTGGCAGGGCGAGCCGATTTGGGTCACGGCGGAATTGCAGGGCGTGAAGGCGGCCACTTATTTTTTCCCGGGCTCGGAAGCAGAAATTAAAGGTAAGCGGCCCAGCTACTGGTTTCCCTATGTGCATGAGACACCAAACCGCGAGCGTACCGAGCAGGTACTGGCCTGGCTGGCGCTGCCTGAAGCCGAGCGGCCAAGAGTGATCACCTTGTATTTTAGTGATGTGGATAGTGCTGGTCATAACTATGGCCCGCGCTCAGAGCAGGTGGCTCAGGCTCTGGCCGAGGTAGATGCTGAACTGGCCTATCTGGTGCACACGCTGCGGGAGCGTGGTCAGGCGGAGCAGCTCAACCTGATCATCAGTTCCGACCATGGTATGGCCGAGGTTGATCAGCGCAAATATATTATTGCTGATGAACTGTTTGATGGCAGTTTAACGCAGAATGTTCGCTTTTCACGTGAAATTGTCAGCATTTTCCCGAAAGATGGCCAGGAAGAGCTACTGTATCAGCAAATTGCCGGGCGTTATAACCCAGAGCAGATGCGCCTGTACCGCAAGCATGAGTTGCCGGAGAGGTTTCATCATCAACACCATGTCCGCATCGCGCCGATTATTTTGCTGGCGGAGCAGCCCTGGATCTTTGTCCGGCGCAGCTTACTACCCGGTTTAAAGGCTGACCCCTCTTTCCTCAGAGCACGTGGCAGCCATGGTTATGACAATACCGAGCCGGATATGCAGGGAATGCTGATTGCCTATGGACCGGCCTTTAAACAACAGGCGACGGTAGAGCAATTAAGCATGGTCGATTTTTACAATGTGATGGCCAGGGTAGTGGGCCTGACACCGGCGCCTAATCAGGGCGATCCGCGGGCGTTATCGCTGTTATTGCGGGACTAAGCCTGATGCATTGTGCGCACTTTGTTGCTGGCCGTTGTCAGTCCTGCCAATGGCTGGCGATGCCCTATGCCGAGCAGTTGGCATTAAAGCAGCAACAACTGTTGCAGTTAGTCTCCCCTTTGGCGCCGCTGGAGATCCTGGCGCCGGTGGCAAGTCAGCAACAGGCATGCCGTTATAAAGCCAAGATGGTGGTGCAGGGTAGCTGTGAGGCGCCGTTACTGGGGATTATTAATCAACAGGGGCAGGCAGTTGATCTCGCCGATTGCCCCTTATATCCGCCAGCCTTTGCGGCCGTTTTTGCGGTGATTAAGCAATTAATTAGCCGCGCTCAGCTTACCCCGTACGATATTGCCGAGCGCCGCGGTGAGCTCAAGTATGTGCTACTACAGCAAAGTTATCACAGTGGTCACTTTATGCTGCGTCTGGTACTGCGTTCAAAGAACTGTTTGGCGGCGTTGCAAAAGCATTTACCCTGGTTATTGGCGAGCTTACCGGCGTTGTCGGTGGTCAGCGTTAATTTACAGCCCAAGCCGGCAGCACTGCTGGAAGGGCCTGAAGAAATCCTGTTAACAGAGCAGGCTTTGCTGCGTGAGCAACTTAATCAGGTACCGCTGTATTTAAGCCCGCAGAGTTTTTTTCAGATCAATCCTGAATTGGCGGCCCGACTCTATGCCACTGCTGCAACCTGGACGGCGGAACTCACGCAACAAGGCGTGCCGATCCGGCACCTCTGGGATCTGTTCTGTGGCGTGGGCGGTTTTGGTTTACATTTGGCCAGCAATGAAGTGGCGCTGACCGGGATTGAAATTGCGCCCTCCGCCATTGCCAGTGCTAAGCAGGCCGCGGCTGAGCTGGGGTTAACCCAGGTCGATTTTAGGGCGCTGGACTCCGCTGCTTTTGCCGCGGCGGCGGTTAGCCCACCGGATCTCCTGGTCGTGAATCCACCCCGCCGCGGCTTAGGCGTCGAGCTGGTTACGGCGATTAAACAGCTGGCTCCCGCTTATATTATTTATTCCAGCTGCAATGCCAATAGTCTGGCAGCGGACTTGACCCTGTTGGATAACTATCAGTTACTGCGGGTGCAACTTTTTGATTTATTTGCCCATAGTAGTCATTACGAAGTGCTGACCCTGTTACAGCAGCGGGCTAAAACCGCCTGATCCGGTTTTGTAAACCCACTAATCACACACCTTTGCCGGCAGCCTGTGGGCACTCTATGGGTGCTTGCATTTTTAACACCAGTCAATATACTGTATATATGAACAGTATATTGGTGGTCTATGCACAGCTTACTTGAACAACTGACGCAGCGGCAATGGCTCTGGCAAGGCTCAGCCTTACCCGCTGCCGGTCAGCAGTTAAGTTCCGGTTATGCCGAATTTGACCGGCAACTGGGAGGCTGGCCGGCGTCCGGTTTGCTGGTATTGCAAAGTCAGCCGGCAATTGGCGAGTTGCGTTTACTGTTACCCTTATTCAAACAACTGCAGCATCAAGGCCTGCTGGGGCTGATTAATCCGCCACAGTTACTCCAGGCTGAGCCGTTGGCGGCAGAGGGGATTAACCCGTCACAGTTGCTGTTGCTTTCCGGTGTCAGTGAAACAGATGCACTCTGGGCTGCAGAGCAGTTATTACAAAGTGGTTTATGTAGCCTGGTCTTGCTCTGGCAGGGGACGCTGGCGCGCAAGGCGGCACGTCGTTTACAGCTGGCAGCTCAGGCGCAGCAGGCGTTAGTGCTGCAACTGACCACGCAACAGCCGGAATTAACACTGCCTTTAGCACTGGCGCTACAGCTACTGCCACAGCCTCAAGGTTTGCAGCTTAAAGTGTTAAAGCGCCGTGCCGGCTGGGCCGGGCAACAATTTTATCTTAACTGGCAACAGGAGTGGCCTGAGCTTTATCCGGTACTGACCCGCAGCCACGCGGCCTTGGCTGAGACCGCCTGAGGGCTTTGTCATGCGCTGGCTTTATCTGTATTTCCCCAGCCTGCAACTTGATCAACTGGCAGTACAATATCCGGCACAACCGATGGCGCTGGCATGTCCGAAACGACATCAATTGCTGGGGGTTAATGCACTGGCAGCGGCAGCCGGGGTCAAGGTCGGGCAAAGTGTGGCAACGGCCGTGTTACTGTGTCGTGAGTTACAGCTGTTTAGTCCTGAGCCGGCACGGGTAAAGCAGCAGCTGCAGCAGCTGGCGGAGCGGTTATATCAGGTGACAGCCGATCTGGCGCTGCAGCCGCCGGATGCCTTGTTGATTCGGGTGAGTAGCATGCTAAAACTCTACCCGGATCCTGCCCGTTACTGGCAGCACCTCCAACTGCAACTGGCAGACTGTCCCTATCAATATCTGGCCGCAGCGGGGCAAACTCCGCTGGCTGCAAAATTACTGGCCCGCTCCGGGCAGGCCGCGCTGTACTTAACGCCAGCGGCAGAGCAGGCCAAGCTGGCACTTTGTCCGTTAACTGCCAGCGATCTGCCGGCGGCTAGCATTGAGCAGTTAGCCCGGTTGGGGATCCGGCAGTTAGGTCCCTTACTGGCATTGCCGGCAGCAGAGCTGGCGCGGCGTTTTTCTCAGGACGTGCTGCAATATCTGGCGGCATTAACGGGCAGAGTACTGCAATTACCACAATTTTACCGACCCCGGCTGCAATTTAACCGTGAACTACAGCTGCATTATGAAATTACTGAAAGTCCACAGTTATTAAAGCCGTTACAGCCATTGTTACAGCAACTGCAGCAGTTTTTACGCCGGGCCAACTTACTGTGTCAGTGTTTGCAACTTACCCTGCAGTTTCGCCAGCACAGCCCCTTACCTCTGCAGATCCGCGCCCGGGCCGGTGAAGCCTGTGCCGCAAACTGGCAGCAATTACTGTCCCTGCACCTGGCGCAGCTGCAGCTGCCAGAGCCGGTGTATGCGCTGCAATTGGCGGCAACAGACTATGTACCCGATCAGCGCGCAAGTTGTAATTTACTGGCACAGCGCTCACAGCCGCTGAGCAAAGCACAACTGCTCAGTATGCTGGTGGCCCGCCTGGGGGAGCAGGCGGTGGTGACACCAGTGCTAAGCCTGAGTCACTGGCCGGAGGCAGAGTCATCGGTATCAGCTGTAGCGGCGCTGCCGGCATTGAATGCGGCGCTTTGTTATCAGCTCAGGCCTATTTTACAACTGCCCAAAGCCCTGCCTTTAACCGAGGCGGTGACGCTGTTAAGTGGTGCCGAGCGTTTGGAGCAACTGTGCTGGCAAAGTGGCAACTTACTGCAGCGGGATTATTATCTGGCCCGTACTGAGCAGGGGCAGCTGTGGTGGGTATACCGCACACCGCAGCAGCAATGGTATCTGCAAGGCTGGTTTAGCTAAGGGGGGCCGATGAGCGAAACGTCAGCGGCAGCGCCGCCATCCGAGGCCGTGGCCTACGCGGAGTTATTTTGCCGTTCGAACTTTAGTTTTTTACAAGGCGCTTCCTCGCCGGAGGAGTTAGTTAGCACGGCGGCAGCTTTGGGCTATCAGGCGCTGGCACTGACCGATGAATGTTCGGTCGCCGGGGTAGTGCGGGCACACCGGCAAATCAAGCGGCAGCAATTACCGTTAAAACTGATCATAGGCAGTTATTTTCAGCTGCCTGGCCTGTCCTTAGTGCTACTGTGTCCGGATCGGCAAGCCTATGCTGAGCTGTGCCGCATTATTACCAATGCCCGACGGCGCGCTGAAAAAGGCCATTACCAGCTGGAAGAATGGGATTTACGCAGCAGCAAGCATTGCCTGGCACTCTGGTTGCCGCAGGGGGAGGCGGAAGTGGACCAGTACTGGGGGCAATTGTTAAGCCGGCATTTTAGTGGTCGCCTGCACCTGGCGCTAGTGCGGCAATTGCGTTATCGCGAAGCGCGCTACCTGGCGTATTGCCAGACGCTGGCCCACGATTTTGCACTGCCACAGCTGGCGGTAGGTGCGGTATTAATGCATCAGCGTGAGCGACTGGCATTACAGCAAACCTTGACTGCCATTCGCCTGAAAACGCCGGTCCAGCAATTAGGCCGCCAGTTGCTTAGTAATGCAGAGGCCTGTTTAAGACCCCTGAGCAAACTAGCGAAGCTCTATCCCGCTGCTGCACTGGCGCAGAGCGTGACGCTGGCTGCGGTGTGCCAGTTCTCGCTGGATGAGCTGCGTTATGAATATCCATCTGAGCTGGTGCCGTCTGATCTTAGTGCCAGTCAGTATTTGCAGCAACTGGTGCAAGCCGGAGCCCGGCAGCGTTTTGGTACAGCAGGGCCGGCAGCGTCGATCCAGGCACTGATTAACAAGGAATTGGCGCTGATTGCCGAGCTGCGTTATGAGTACTTTTTTCTGACCATCTATGATTTGGTGCAGTTTGCAAAAGCGCGCGGCATTTTATATCAGGGCCGCGGCTCTGCCGCTAATTCGGTGGTCTGTTATTGCCTGGAAATTACCGCTGTCGATCCGCGGCAAATTAATGTGCTGTTTGAACGCTTTTTATCCCGCGAGCGGCAGGAGCCGCCGGATATAGACGTAGATTTTGAGCACGAAAGGCGCGAAGAAGTGATGCAGTATCTGTATCAGAAATATGGCCGCGAGCGGGCAGCGCTGGCGGCAACGGTGATCAGCTACCGCTTGAAAAGCGCGATCCGTGATGTTGGGAAGGCGCTGGGGATTAATGAAATGCAACTGGAGCATTTTATTAAAAACCTGAACCGCCGCCATGGTGTGGTCAGCTGGCAAAAACAGCTTAGCCAGCTTGGACTGAATACCGAACAAGGTCTGGGGCAGCAGCTGGTGCAGCTGGTGGAGCAAATCCGCGGCTTTCCGCGGCACTTATCACAGCATGTCGGGGGCTTTGTGATCTCAGCCGGCCCTTTGTATGAGTTGGTACCGGTAGAAAATGCGGCCATGGCTGAGCGCACTGTGATCCAATGGGATAAAGATGATTTGGAAACACTTGGGCTGTTAAAGGTCGATGTGTTGGCTTTGGGCATGTTAACGGCAATCCGCCGCTGTTTTCAGTTGGTGCAGCAATACTATGGCTTGACGCTTAGTATTGCGGCAATTAATGGCTATGGTGATGACCCTCAGGTGTACCGGCAAATTCAACAGGCGGATACAGTGGGGGTGTTTCAGATTGAATCCCGCGCACAGATGAGCATGCTGCCAAGGCTCAGGCCAGCCTGCTATTACGACTTGGTGATTCAGATCGCGATAGTGCGGCCAGGACCGATCCAGGGGGATATGGTGCACCCATATTTGCTGCGCCGGCATGGCAAGGAGGCCGTAACTTATCCTTCCGAGGCAGTCGCCGGCGTGTTATCCCGCACCCTGGGCGTACCGATTTTTCAGGAGCAGGTGATTCAGCTGGCAATGGTGGCCGCTGGTTTTAGCGGTGGCGAAGCGGATCAACTCAGACGCGCCATGGCCAGTTGGAAGAAAACCGGTGAGCTGTTGCAGTTTAAAGAAAAGCTGATCAATGGCATGCTCAGCCGCGGCTATCAGCAAGACTTTGCTGAGCGGATCTATCAGCAAATTTGTGGCTTTGGCGAGTACGGTTTTCCGGAGTCGCATTCCGCCAGCTTTGCAGTACTGGCCTATGTTTCTGCCTGGTTAAAACATTATTTTCCGGCGGCATTTTATACCGCCCTGTTAAACAGCTATCCCATGGGGTTTTATAGCCCGTCGCAACTTATTCAGGATGCCAGACGTCATCAGCTTAGGGTGCTGCCGGTCTGTATTAATGCCTCCGCTGCCGCTCACCAATTGGTCCTGCATCAGGGTGACTGGGCTATCCGGCTTGGTTTACAACAGGTTAAGGGCTTAAGCCCACAGACGCTGCAACAGCTATTACAGCAGCGGCCAGCGGCGGGCTTTTGTCATCCGGCACAGTTAAAGCAACTGGGATTAAATGCCCGCGAACTGGCGGCGCTGGCCAGTAGCAATGCCTTGCAGAGCTTAACTGGCGATCGCTATAACAGTCGCTGGCATTTGCTGGATCAGCAAACGCAGCTACCGTTATTTGCCGCTGTAGCTGAACCGGCGGCACCGCTGCTGCAGCCACCCGGCGAGCGCGAAGCGATGCTGGAAGATTATCAGGCGCTGGGGTTTAGTCTTGATTATCATCCACTGCACTATTTACGCCAGCGAGGGAAGCTGGCCGGTTGTACTTTGGCTAGCGACTTGGCGACAGTGCGGCAACAGGCGGTGGTTAAGGTCGCCGGCTTAGTGACTTGCCGGCAGTGCCCGGGGACTGCCGCCGGCGTCACTTTTTTAACGCTGGAGGATGAAAGCGGTAATATTAATGTTGTGGTATGGCAGGGGACGGCTCTGGCACAGCAGCAGCCCTATCTGACAGCGAAGATCCTGCAGGTAAATGGTATTTTAGAGCGCGAAGGCGAGGTCGTGCATGTGATTGCCGGACGCCTGACCGATCTGACGCCCTTACTGGAAGCTCTGCCGGCCGGGTCACGGGATTTTCACTAGCCAACAAGGCTGGCGGTTACGCGCTGAGGTTAGCGTTTAAAGCCAATCCGAAAGCCGCCCCAGTGCTTGCCATTAACATAGATAGGTACCGATAAGTCATGCACAATTTCGCCGGTATCTCTTTTATAGGTTTGCAGTAGCATCGGCTCAGTGTTGCTGCCACAGCGGCTACCGGTTCGGTCACTGAATATCCGTTTGGTACGATTTTGCAGCAAATCTTTATCGTAATTACCGGTCAGCGGCTGACTGAATTTTTTATTATGGGTCGGGAAGTAACCCTTGCGATCGACTGCGCCGGCATAGAGTACATTCTGATGCCGGCTTAAAATCGGCTCCTGAATAGCGGGGAATAATTGATCCGTCAGCTTGTCATAGGCGGTACTGAATTTTTGTGGCTTGGTATTGGCAATTGGCTGATATTTTTCGGCAAATAACTCTGCTTCTGAGACCTTACCTTCTTTAATCAGCTGGCTTAGCGTCGCAGCGACCGCCGAAGCTGCTTGTTTGGCTTCTTCAAAGATCGGTTGGTAAAAACTGTTACTGGCCTGAGTACTGAGTTCCCGGTAGATGGTTTCAGTTTCAATCGATACCTCTAATGCCTGACCGGCAATCCGGGTGCCTTTTTGCTCTATTTGTACCAGCGCGCTACTGATGTTACCGATAGCACCACTGATTTGGCTGCTATTACTTTGCAGGGTGTCACTTAATTGTTCAATTTCCCGCAGAGCACCTGATGCTTGTTTGACTTCCTGGCTAATATGATTGACGCCTACTGCCACCTGCTGCAACTCGTCTTGTGCTTGATGACTGGAATGTTCTAATTGCTGCATTAACTCGGCAGTATGGCTACTTTGGTTGCGGATCTCCTGCAACATATTCGCAATATCTTTGGTTGCGCCGGCTGTTTTGCCTGCCAGTGCCCGTACCTCGTCGGCCACCACGGCAAAGCCGCGCCCTTGTTCACCGGCGCGAGCGGCTTCAATGGCGGCATTTAGCGCCAATAGATTAGTTTGCGCGGCGACGTTATTAATTACTTCGGTGATATGCTGAATTTTATCAGCGCTGCTACGCAGGCTTTGTAATTCGGCTGCCGCATTGGCGACCGCCTGCGCCAGTGCTTCAATCCGCACCACACCATTTTGCAGATTTTTATCTGCCTGCTCAGAAGCGCTGGCGGTTTGATTTATCGTTTGATTAATGGTTTGCAGGTTATGATTTAAATCACTGCTGCCGGCTGCCACACTCTGGCTGGCATTGGCCAGTTGCTGGCTATCATCGCTGCTATGTTTAATATCTTTAATCAAGGCATCAATATAAAAGGACACTTCTGCCGCGCCTATTGCCATCTTCGAGGTCGCTTCGGTGATATTGCGGACCATCCGATCTGAGGTTGGTTGAGTCTGAGCCTGAGCGGGATCTGACGCTGCCGTTTTCTGTGCTGGTAGCAAAAATAAATAAGCAGCACTTAACAGCACTGTTATAAACACAGCCAGCATTGGCTTGGTCAGCCACAACAGTAAGCTTAGCAGTGTCGTTAACAGCACCAGAAATACAGTATGACGGATCAGCGGGGTAGACATAGGCACTCCGGAAACACTAATACTTTTGGCAGGTTGGAGAATGCCGCGATCTTTGTAAATAGCTAGCGGCGCCTTTTAGACTAAAGTCTATCGGAAAGCTTATTTTTTGCCAGTGACTTAGCCGTGGTTTTACCTATGACAAACCTAAACAAAAACCGGCAGCCTTACCTAAAAGTCACTTGAAAATGCTAGACTTTGCCGCACCTGATCAGACAGAACTATGCTGTGGCTTATTTTTCACTTTTTCTAACCGGCTTTATCGCCGCGACGCTATTCCCAGCCTCCTCCGAAGTGCTGCTACTGGCCTTACTGGCGCAGGGCTATCTACCTGTTTGGTTGTGGTTGGCAGCGACCCTTGGTAATACCCTGGGATCTTGTGTTAACTGGTATCTTGGTCGGGAGTTGCTGCGCTTTCAGCATAAAAGTTGGTTTCCCATTTCAGCCGCTGCACTGACGCGGGCGACAACACAGTTTCAGCGTTATGGCCGCTGGAGTTTACTCTTTGCCTGGTTACCGGTGGTGGGTGATCCGCTGACTATGGTAGCCGGGGTACTCCGGGTACCGTTCCGGTTGTTTTTGCTGCTGGTGGCACTGGGTAAGGGGCTACGCTATGCGCTGTTGATTTGGCTGGGACATCAGCTCTGGTAACAGCGTGTTTTTCTGATAGCTTTTGCGCAGCGGATCCGTCATCATTAGCAGTATTTACTGGCAAAGAGAACACACTATGGATTATCAACTGACTGCTGAAGAACTGGCCCGGATCATCGCGCTGGATGCGGAACAGCGCTATGAGTATTTTATTAAGGCCGTCGCCGATCTGGAGCAGATCTGGATCCTGACCGATGACGAAGGCTTTGTGCTGGTCAGCGCCGAGGACGAGCGTTGCATTCCGGTATGGCCACATGCTGAGCTGGCAGAACAGTGGATCGAAGGCGAGTGGTCAAATTGTACCGCTCAGGCTGTTGCCATCGATACCTGGCTGGAAAAATGGACTGAAGGCTTAAACGGTGACGAATTAAGTATCGCTGTACTGCCGGATACGGACGGTCCTGGCGTGGTGGTAACGCCGGACGAATTAGCCGAAACCCTGGTGAACGAGCTGGAAGACGAAGCTTAAGCCAGCGGCAATACCAGAAGAAACGGCAGGGGAACCTGCCGTTTTTTATCAGGTAACGTCAAGGATATAGGGGATAAGCCCTAATTAACCAGCTCATTACCATTACTTTGTCCCCCGGCAAAAGCCACCAGATTATCACTGGTGATCTGGCTGATTTGTTGCAGCGCTTCGCGGGTGAAAAACGCCTGATGGCCGGTGATCAGCACATTAGGGAAGGTGAGTAAGCGTTTAAAGACTTCATCTTCAATCATCTGCTCAGACAGATTCTCAAAAAAGATATCCGCTTCCTGTTCATAGACATCCAAACCCAGATAGCCGATTTTCCGGTTCTTCAGGCTATGGATCACGGCTTTAGTGTCAATCAGGCCGCCACGACTGGTATTAATCAGCATCACACCGTCTTTCATCTGTGCCAGACTATGTTGATTAATCAAATGCTTAGTTTGCGGGGTAAGCGGGCAATGTAAGCTGATAATATCGCTTTGCTGATACAGATTTTCCAACGTGGTGTAGTGCTCGGTTAGCTCAGCGTCTGGCTGAATATCGTAACAGAGCAACTTACAACCAAAGCCTTTCAAAATGCGGGCGGTCGCCAGACCGATGCGACCGGTACCAATCAGACCAACGGTTTTGCCGTGCATATTAAAGCCGAGCAAACCGTCTAGGGCAAAGTTATCATCCCGCACTCTGTTATAGGCCTTATGCAGTTTGCGATTTAAGGTCAGCATCATTGCGATAGTGTGTTCGGCTACCGCCTCTGGTGAATAGGCCGGCACCCGGGCTACTCTGATCCCTAACGCCTTGGCGGTATCCAGATCGACATTATTAAAGCCGGCGCAGCGCAGGGCGACCATTTCGATGCCCATTTCGGATAGCAGCTGCAGTACCGGAGCAGACAGATCATCGTTGACGAAAACACAGACGGCGTGACAGCCCGCGGCCATCTTCACCGTCTCAACATTCAGACGGCTGTCAAAGTATCGAAATTGCAAGCTGGCATCAGCCCACTGGCTAAAGCCGTCCTGATCGTATTTTTTCGCACTGAACACAGCGATTTTCATTGCTTCTCTCCCATCTTGATGACGGGAGAATACCGGATCCTGATTTTGCATATTTAGCGCCAGATCAAAGTTACAGTAATTCTTCGATGGCTTGCGCTATGCTGGCAGGTTTAGTGCGCGGGGCATAGCGTTTTACCACCACCCCCTCTTTGTTTACCAGAAATTTGGTAAAGTTCCACTTAATAGCACGGCTTTTTAGTAAACCGCGGGCATGATCTTTTAAATACTCAAATACCGGCGCGGCTTCCGGACCATTCACATTGACTTTTCCCATCAGCGGAAAGGTCACACCGTAATTCAGTTCACAAAACTGCATAATCTCAGCGTTAGAGCCTGGTTCCTGGCTGCCAAACTGGTTACAGGGAAAGGCCAGAATCACCAGACCACGCTGGTGATACTCTTTATGCAAGGCTTCAAGATCTTTATATTGCGGCGTAAAACCGCACTTACTGGCGGTATTGACAATTAAAACCACTTTACCGCGAAACTGGCTTAGCTCAAGCGGCTTACCGGCATTGTCCTGGACGGTAAAATCATAAAGTGTCGTCATGGTCATTCCTTTAGACTTTCAATTAGGCTGATAACTTTGTAAGCTCACACTCCACTATGTCACAGCTTTAAGTCATTTTTATGTCAAATATTAGCAATAAAAGCGTCGCCTTTATTGGTCTTGGGGTAATGGGCTATCCGATGGCCGGTTATCTGCAGCAAAAAGGCTATCAGGTTTGTGTGTATAACCGTACTACGGCCAAGGCTGAGGCCTGGGTCAGTCAGTATGGCGGCAAGTGCGCGCTAACGCCAGCAGCGGCGGCAGCGGGCGCCAGTCTGGTATTTATGTGTGTCGGTAATGATGATGATGTGCGCTCTGTAGTTTACGGCGAGCAGGGAGTACTGGCCACCATGGCCGCCGGCGCAGTGCTGGTCGATCATACTACGGCATCTGCCGAATTGGCGCGTGAACTGGCCGCAGCTTGCGCTAAACAGCAGTTGGGCTTTTTAGATGCGCCGGTATCCGGTGGCCAAGCAGGTGCTGAGAAGGGCATTTTAACGGTGATGGTCGGTGGCAGTGCAGCCGACTACAGTCTGGCTGAGGCGGCGATGCAGAGCTATGCCCGTTGCGTTAAGTTACTCGGGCCGGCCGGTTCTGGCCAGTTGGCGAAGATGGTGAATCAAATCTGTATTGCTGGTGTGGTGCAGGGGCTGGCTGAGGCCCTAAACTTTGCTAAAAATGCCGGATTAGACGGTGCCGCTGTGGTCGAGGTGATTTCGCAAGGTGCCGCATCCTCGTGGCAGATGCAGAACCGCTCACTGACGATGCTGGATGATAAATTTGATTTCGGTTTTGCGGTGGATTGGATGCGTAAGGATTTATCAATTGCGTTAAATGAAGCTCGCAAAAATGGCAGTGCTTTACCGCTGACGGCGCTGGTGGATCAGTTTTATGCTGAGGTGCAGCAGATGGGCGGCGGACGATGGGATACGTCGAGTTTAATTAAGCGGTTGAGCCGGTAAAAGATCATTTACTATCTAAGATTCGTGCATCCGGCGGCTAAACACGCCGTACAACTTTCCTGGGACTCGCCGCGAATACCTCACTGGGGGTTATAAACTTCATCCTGAAGTTTACCCAGCTAAGGTCGCAGCAATGGGCTCGACGCTTCAGAATCGTGATATAAGCATCCGGTGGCAAGCACACCGTACAACTTTGACGGGACACGCTGTGAATACATCCCTTACGGTTACAAACTTCATCCTTGAAGTTTGCCCTTCGGGCCAGCGTGCCGCTGTTCAAATTTGTTCCTGACAAATTTGTGCATTTTTCATCCATGAAAAATACATTCCCTTACAAAGTGTACGGAATGCTTACCACCTCGTTTTATATCTGCTGTGTTCTAAGATGTTTTTCGTGACGTCTAAGAGATTCTATTTAAGCCCTTGGCTGCGGTAGAATTTTCGTAACAGCAGCAGGGATGCTGCGGAGGCTGAAAGGGCACAGGGACGTGATCCTTGAAGCCGGTGGAGAAAATTACTACCCAGCTAAGGGCGTTGCGCTGGTCTTGGCGCGGCAGAGTCAGGATATGAGCATCCGGCGGCTAAACACGCCGTACAACTTTCCTGGGGCAGGCCGTGAACCCATCCCTGGGGGCTCCTCTTTTTCATCCCTGAAAAAGACGTCCCCAGAAAAGTGTACTCTGCGTTTACCGCCTCGTTCACGATAGTGCCGCCAAAAGTATATTGTCGCGATGTCTCACCGATGTTGTTGTAGCCCTTGGCTGCGGTAGAATTTTCATAACAGCAGCAGGGATGCTGCGGAGGCTGAAAGGGCACAGGGATGTGATCCTTGAAACCGGTGGAGAAAATTGCTATCCAGCTAAGGGCGTTGCGCTGGTCTTGACGCGGCAGAGTCAGGATATGAGCATCCGGCGGCTAAACACGCCGTACAACTTTCCTGGGGCACGCCGTGAACCCATCCCTGGGGGCTCCCCTTTCGCATCCATGCGAAAGACGTCCCCAGAAAAGTGTACTCTGCGTTTACCGCCTCGTTCACGACCGTGCCGCCAAAAGTATATTGTCGTGATGTCTCACCGATGTTGTTTTAGCCCTTGGCTGCGGTAGAATTTTCGTAACAGCAGCATGGATGCTGCGGAGGCTGAAAGGGCACAGGGACGTGATCCTTGAAGCCGGTGGAGAAAATTGCTACCCAGCTAAGGGCGTTGAGCAGGTCTTAAATCTGCATGTCAGATATCGAACTCAGATTGTAGTGACAACAATGATAAACCGGGTAGCCAGCAAAGCGACTACCCGGTTTAATTTGCAGATTACTCAGCGGTTAAAACCCACTCGGTTAACAAGCGCACACCATAGCCGGTGGCACCTTCAGTTTGTAAGCCACGATTACTGCTACTTAGGGCATTACCCGCGATGTCGAGATGTGCAAAAGGCGTGTCTTTAACAAACTGCTGCAGGAATAAGGCGGCAGTTGAAGCGCCGGTGCTGCTGCCGGTGTTGCGTAAATCGGCGATGCGGCTCTTTAACTCCGGTAACATCTCATCTGTCATCGGTAAACGCCATAATTTTTCCTGCGTTTTCTCCCCTGCCTGAGTTAATTGCGCAACCAGGTTATCATCCTTACTGAAAATACCGGCGTAGTAAGACCCCAGGGCGCCCACTTTAGAACCGGTTAGGGTCGCAATATCAACAATGGCGCGCGGTTTAAAGTTGGTCTCGGCGTAGAACAGCGCATCGGCCATCACCAGACGACCTTCGGCATCGGTATTGATAATTTCGATAGTTTTACCGTTACCGGCGGTAATCACATCACCTGGCAGGTAAGCGCGCTCAGAAATCATATTCTCGGCCAGAGCCATCAATCCAACCACATTAACCGGCGCTTTCTGCTTCGCCAGCGTATGCATGGTACCCAGTACAGCGGCAGCACCCGCCATGTCACTGGTCATGCGCAGAATTGAATCGGCCTGGGTTTTCAGGTTGTAACCACCAGTATCAAAGGTGATACCTTTACCAATTAACGCCACAGGCGCTTGCTTGCTACCTTCCCAGTGCACAATCACCAGGCGCGGCGGGCGGGCACTGCCTCGGCCTACGGCCAGGATGGCGCCAAGACCGGCTTTTTCCAGTGCTTTTTCATCCAGTACTGTGACTTTAGCGCCAAGTTTACGCAGCTCCAGTGCCTGTTTGGCGAAGGTCTCAGGATAAATCCCATTGGCCGGTTCATTGGTCAGATCGCGGGCCAGTGCTACGCCTTCACTGAGGGCAGCTAATTGGGCCAGACGTTGTTCTGTTGCGGCTTGTTCGGCACTTAACAGGTGAAGCTGGCGGACTTTAGGCGGCTGCTTGTTACTGTGGTAACGGCTAAAGGTATAGCTGGCCAGATTGACACCATGGCTGATTTGAGCCAGTAATTCTGCCTGGCCAATCGGCGCCTTAATTAATGAGGCATCAAGCTGGATGGTATTGGCAGCGCTGCCTTTCAGGCTACGAGCTGCGGTGGCACCGAGCAGGCTGGCCTGATAAGGTGTCAGCTTGGCGCTGTCGCCGGTACCCAGTAGCAATACACGCTGATACTGAGAGTAGGGCGAAGCCGGTGCCAGCCAGTTCAGCGTTTTGCCATGCGCGGCGCTAAAATTTTCTTGTTTGCTGATCGCTTCCAGTTGCGGATTAGCATTGAGTTGATCCGGGCTAACCAGCAACACCAGGGTATCAGCAGTGGGGGCAATACTGCTGCTGGCTTTTACCTGAAATTGGTCAGCAATAGCCACAAAACTGCAGCTGGCGGCAAGGATGGCAGCGATAGCGCTTAAACGAAACATAGACAAGACTCCTGTTAATTCAGTTTGTCGCTATAGTGACGAAAAGGCTGCATTTATACAATAAAACGGCGGGTAATCTGTCGTGAATTTCTGCGGATACAACAAAAAGGCGCCATAGCGGCGCCTTGTCTGATAAGCATTACGGCTTAGTTAAACTGCATTTCCGGAATATCGCCGTTAATCACCAGCTTACCGGCGGTTTTCTGCTGAATTTCCTCAACCGAAATGCCCGGTGCGCGCTCCAGTAGGTGGAAGGCGCCGTCTTTAACTTCCAGCACCGCCAGGTCGGTCACGATCTTCTTAACACAGCCAACGCCGGTCAGTGGCAAGCTGCAGTTTTCCAGCAGTTTGCTGCTGCCGTATTTGTCGGCGTGGGTCATAGTGACGATAATATTCTGGGCGCCGGCCACTAAGTCCATAGCACCGCCCATGCCCTTAACCAGTTTGCCCGGGATCATCCAGCTGGCGATATTGCCGTTCTGGTCGACTTCAAAAGCCCCCAGTACCGTCAGGTCAACATGACCGCCGCGGATCATGGCAAAGCTTTCCGCGGAGCTGAAAATCGCCGCACCTTTAATAGCGGTGACGGTTTCTTTACCGGCGTTAATCATATCGGCATCAATTTCGGCTTCGGTTGGGTAGGGACCCATACCGAGTAAACCGTTTTCCGATTGCAGCATCACTTCAATACCGGCTGGTACATAGTTTGCGACCAGGGTCGGGATGCCGATGCCGAGGTTAACGTAGTAACCGTCTTTTAATTCCTGCGCCACCCGCATGGCGACTTGTTCACGTGATAAAGCCATTGTTGTCTCCTTAACCCTGACGAACCATACGGCGCTCGATGCGTTTCTCAAAGTTGCCTTTGATCACGCGCTGCACATAGATACCCGGCGTATGAATTTGTGAGGGTTCTAATTCACCCGGCTCAACAATTTCTTCGACTTCGGCCACGGTAATTTTACCGGCAGTCGCCGCCATCGGGTTAAAGTTCATCGAGGTATGACGGAATACCAGGTTGCCGTAACGGTCGGCTTTCCAGGCGCGCACTATGGCAAAATCACCGGTAATAGATTCTTCCAGAACATAGTGCCGGCCATTGATTTCGCGGGTTTCTTTGCCTTCAGCCACTGGCGTGCCGTAGCCGGTGGCAGTAAAGAATGCCGGTATACCGGCGCCGCCAGCGCGCATCTTTTCTGCCAGCGTGCCTTGTGGGGTTAATTCCACTTCCAGCTCGCCGCTAAGCAGTTGTTTTTCAAACAGGGCGTTTTCGCCAACGTAGGAGGCAATCATTTTTTTAATTTGCCGATCTTCCAGCAGAATGCCTAAGCCAAAGCCGTCGACGCCGCAGTTGTTTGAAACCACTGTCAGATCTTTGGTGCCCATTTTTTTTATCTGGGCAATTAGGCCTTCCGGAATACCACATAAACCAAAGCCACCGGCAATAACGGTCATGCCGTTTGTCAGGCCGGCCATGGCGTCTTCGTAGCTATCTACGACTTTATTAAACCCTGCCATTTGTTGTCCTCTGTTTTTTAAACTCTGCAGTTACTTATCGTCTTGCAGGCTCGATTACCGGGCATCCGGCGGTCAAGCTCTCCGTACAACTTTCCTGGGGCACGCCGTAAATACATCCCTGGGGGGTTATAAACTTCATCCTGAAGTTTACCCTGCGGGCCAGCGCAAGCGCTGTTCAAATTCGTTCCCGACGAATTTGTCTCTTTGGCATCCATGCCAAAGACGTCCCCAGAAAAGTGTACTGCGCGCCTGCCACCTCGTTCACTTTTTGCGAGTCGTCATGAATCACCGATATTCGTTTAGCCCTTGGCTGCGGTAGAATTTTCGTAACAGCAGCATGGATGCTGCGGAGGCTGAAAGGGCACAGGGATGTGATCCTTGAAGCCGGTGGAGAAAATTACTACCCAGTTAAGGGCGTTGCACCAATCTCAAATCTGCGGTTACTTATCGCTAAACAAATGGCGAGTCCGTTGCATCCGGCAGCAAGCACACCGTACAACTTTGCCGGGACACGCTGTGAATACCTCCCTGTACGCTTGCATTTTTCATCCCTGAAAAATACAGTCCCTTACAAAGTGTACGGAATGCTTACTGCCTCGTCTTGTCTCTGTTTTGCTCTAAGACCTTTTCTGTCATGACATCACTGATTTTCGTTAATTCCATGACTGCGTTAGAATCTTCTTAACAGCCGCATGGGCGCGTTATCAACTAGTTTGACTGCACTTGGCTTGTAACGCCAATCCTACTTTAGAACTAGGCTGCTTCCCCAACTCGCGGGTGATAAACCAACCGGCCTGCGCCAGCAGGGTTAAATCTACGCCATGTGCAATGCCAAGACCATTGAGTAAATACACCACATCTTCGGTAGCGACATTCCCCGAAGCGCCGGCAGCATAAGGGCAGCCGCCTAAACCGGCGACTGCGCTGTCAATGACGGCTATACCGCGACTGAGCGCCACATAAATATTAGTCAGTGCCTGGCCATAGGTATCGTGAAAATGCACCGCCAGTTGTTCCTTCGGTACTACTGCCAGCACCGCATCCAGCATAGCATTGACTTTAGCCGGGGTGCCGACACCTATGGTATCACCCAGCGAAATTTCGTAGCAGCCCATGTCCAGCAGGGCTTTGGCGACGAAAGCCACGTCAGCTGGTGCAACCTCACCCTGATAAGGGCAACCGACCACGCAAGAGACATAACCGCGCACTTTGATGCCGTCGGCTTTAGCTGCTTCGAGTACCGGCGCAAAGCGCTGCAGGCTTTCAGCCACCGAGCAGTTGATATTCTTCTGGCTAAAGGCTTCCGAAGCCGCACCAAAGATCGCCACCTCTGTGGCGCCGGCGGCTTTGGCCGCTGCATAGCCTTGCAGATTTGGCGTGAGCGCGGCGTAAGTCACACCGTGATGGCGCTTTATCCCGGCAAAAACTTGCGCTGAATCGGCCATTTGCGGCACCCACTTGGGTGAGACAAAGGCGCCGGCTTCGATATACTGATGGCCGGCTGCACTGAGCAGATCAATCAGCTGAATTTTTGCGCTGCTGCTCACGCTGCTTTCGTTTTGCAGGCCGTCACGCGGCCCGACTTCGACCAGCCGGACCTGTTTGGGAAAACTCATGCTTCCTCCGGGCTAAAGTCCACCAGTTGAGCACCATCTTTTACCAGATCGCCGGCAGCATAGAATACAGCATTAACGGTACCGGCTTTAGGGGCCTTAATCGCATATTCCATCTTCATCGCTTCCATAATCACCAGTGTTTCACCGGCTTGCACCTGTTGTTCTGGCTGACACAGCACGGCAACGATGGTGCCGTTCATCGGCGCGGTCAGGCTGCCGGCGTTATCGGCGGCATCGGTAACCGTAGCGACTTCGGTCTGATAGACAATGTCGTAGCGCTGATGTTTGATAAAGACACTGATGGTGTCCTGATACTGGCTAACCCGCACTTTCATCCGGTGCCCGGCGAGGATAGCGCTGAGCTCATCGCCATTTAAACTGGCCTGACAATCCAGCGTCTGACCGTTTAACGTCAGGCTATAGTGTTGTTGCTGCGCCGCTACGTTAATCAGCTGCTTGTCATCACCCAGCTTTAATTCCAGGTTTAAGCTTGGGGTTTCGTTTAGCCGCCAGCCATGGCTGAACTGCCAGGGGCTGCTGGCCGTTTGACAGCTGGGTGCCTGCTGCTTACTGACAATATAGAGTGCGGCCAGCAATAACGCCTGGCTTTGCTGATTATGCGCCGGCGCAAACAGACTGGCTTGATGTTTATTAATAAAGTTGGTATCCAGCTCCGCCGCTTTAAAGGCCGGATGTTCCACTAAACTGGTTAAAAAGCCAAGGTTGGTAGTAACACCGGCAATGCGGTAATCATCCAGTGCCCGCAGCATGCGGCTGATGGCGCGGTCGCGGCTTTCATCCCAGACAATCAGCTTGGCGATCATCGGATCGTAGTAGGGCGTGACCTCATCGTGTTCGACCACACCGGTGTCCACCCGTACATGCCGGCTTTGCTCTGGCTGGCGCAGGTAGGTCAGTTTACCGGTTGCGGGTAGAAAGTCGTTATCCGGATCTTCGGCATAGACCCGCACTTCAATAGCATGGCCATCCAGCTGAATTTGCTGTTGCGATAGCGGCAGTTTTTCCCCGGCTGCGACCAGTAATTGCCATTGCACTAAATCCTGACCGGTGATCATCTCGGTGACCGGGTGTTCAACCTGTAACCGGGTATTCATTTCCATAAAATAGAAGGAGCCGTCTTCGTCAAACAAAAATTCGACGGTACCGGCACCTCGATAATCAATCGCCTGAGCAGCCTTTACAGCCGCTTCACCCATCGCCTGACGCTGTGCCGGGGTAAAATTCGGCGCCGGTGCTTCTTCAATCACTTTTTGATGCCGGCGCTGAATCGAGCAGTCACGTTCAGCAAGATAGACCGCATTGCCGTGGTTGTCGGCAAACACCTGAATTTCGACATGGCGTGGTTTGGTCAGGTAGCGCTCCAGCAACATTTTGTCGTTGCCAAAACTGGCCTTGGCTTCGCGGCGGGCGCTGGCCAGTGCCGGTGCAAATTCATTGGCGTTCCAGACCACGCGCATACCCTTACCGCCGCCACCATAGGCAGCTTTTAACAATTGCGGATAGCCAATTTTGGCAGACTCCGCAGCCAGGGTGGCATCACTTTGATCATCGCCATGATAGCCCGGCACTAGCGGCACGCCGGCGTGCTGCATAATTTTCTTGGCCGCGCTTTTTGAACCCATGGCTTCGATAGCTGGTACCGGTGGGCCAATAAAGACTACACCTGCTTCAGCGCAGGCGCGGGCAAAGTCTTCGTTCTCAGATAAAAAACCGTAGCCCGGGTGAATCGCCTCGGCGCCACTTTGTTTGGCAATAGCGAGGATTTTGTCTGCCCGCAGGTAAGAATCTTTACTGGCGGCAGGGCCAAGTAAAAAGGCTTCGTCGGCCAGACGCACATGGCGGGCGTTGGCATCGGCTTCTGAGTAAACTGCCACACAGCGAATACCCAGCTTGTGTGCGGTGTCGATCACCCGGCAAGCGATTTCGCCACGGTTTGCTATCAGTATTTTACGGAACATACTTCCTTATCCTGCTGAATTGGCCGGTATTATCTCCGGCTGGAGTTATTCGTGATAATGCTGTGCTTTACGTTTTGTTATTAATTCGTCAACCAGCCAGGTTTGCGCTTTTCTAAAAAGGCCGTTAAGCCTTCCTGGCCTTCAGCCGAAACCCGAATGCTGGCAATGGCTGCGGTAGTATCGGCAATCAGTTCGGCATTAATCGGGCGCTGGTAGATATGCTGGATCAGCTGTTTGGCACTAGTCACTGCTGCCGGACTATTTTGCAGCAGGCTGTTGATCAGCATTTCAGCCTGAGATTCCAGTTCACCGGCAGCAACAACCTGATGCAATAAGCCCATAGTTAAGGCGCTGTCTGCACTAAAGCGCTCGGCAGTTAAAAAGTAACGCCGGCACTGGCGCTCACCCAGCGCCCGCATCACATAGGGGCTGATTACCGCCGGGATCAGGCCGATTTTTACTTCACTCAGACAAAAACTGGCGCCTTGTTCGGCCAATGCCATATCACAGCATGCGACTAAACCCACAGCGCCACCAAAGGCGGCGCCCTGTACCAGCGCGATGGTCGGTTTTGGGAATTGATCCAGCTTATGCATCAGTGCGGCCAGTTCGTTGGCATCGTCCAGATTTTGCTGGTAGTTTTTTTGCGCCATTGAGCGCATCCAATTCAGATCGGCACCGGCTGAAAAGTTTTTACCGCGGGCGCTTAGCGTTAATACTTTGACCTTATCGTCGGCAGCCAGCTGGTCCAGTACCCGGATCAGTTCGGCGATCATCTGGTCGTCGAAGGCGTTGTGGACTTCCGGGCGATTTAGGATCAGGTTAGCGACACCGCGGGAGTCAATGCTGATTTCGGTATAATGTTGGCTCATAATGATGTCGCTCCGTTATTCTTGCTGTGTTCTGAACTGGAATCTGCGGCCCCCGGTTCAGTGCATCCGATGACGAGCACACCGTACAACTTTGCCGGGACACGCTGTGAATACGTCCCTTACGGTTACAAACTTCATCCTGAAGTTTGCCCTTCGGGCCAGCGTGCCGCTGTTCAAATTTGTTCCTGACAAATTTGTGCATTTTTCATCCCTGAAAAATACAGTCCCTTGCAAAGTGCACGGAATGCTCATCATCTCGTTCGCAATCGCTTGTTAGTTAAGCCCTTGGCTGCGGTAGAATTTTCGTAACAGCAGCATGGATGCTGCGGAGGCTGAAAGGGCACAGGGATGTGATCCTTGAAGCCGGTGGAGAAAATTACTAACCAGTTAAGGGCGTTGCACCGATCTAAAATCTGTAAGTCAAAATCCGGTGCATCCGGCGGCTAAACACGCCGTACAACTTTGTCGGGGCACGCTGTAAATACCTCCCTGTACGCTCTTGTTTGGCATCCATGCCAAACAGGTCCCCGAGCAAAGTGTACTCTGCGTTTACCGCCTCGTTTACCTTCTGTGAGTCGTTATGACTTACTGATATTCGTTAAGCCCTTAGCTGCGGTAGAATTTTCGTAACAGCAGCATGGATGCTGCGGAGGCTGAAAGGGCACAGGGATGTGATCCTTGAAGCCGGTGGAGAAAATTACTACCCTGCTAAGGGCGTTGCACCGTTCTAAACTCTGCTATTTTCAAACACTCACAAGGTGTTTTATTTACATTCTGAACACGCCAAAGCGGCTCTCTTCAATCGGTGCATTTAACGCTGCAGCGAGCGCCAGGCCTACCGTCATCCGGGTTTGCGCCGGATCGATAATGCCATCATCCCACAGCCGCGCACTGGCATAATAGGGATGCCCCTGCTGCTCATACTGCTCAATAATCGGTTTTTTCAGCGCGGCTTCGGCTTCCGTTGATAAGGTTTCACCCTTACGTGCCAAACCGTCTTTGGTTACCTGCGCCATTACACCGGCAGCTTGCTCACCGCCCATTACTGAAATGCGCGCGTTGGGCCACATCCACATCATGGTTGGATCATAAGCGCGGCCGCACATGCCGTAGTTACCGGCGCCGTAGCTGCCGCCAATCAGTACGGTAAATTTCGGTACTTTGGCACAGCTTACTGCCATCACCATCTTGGCGCCGTGCTTGGCAATACCTTCGGCTTCATACTTTTTGCCGACCATAAAACCGGTGATATTTTGCAGGAACAACAGCGGGATCTTGCGCTGGGCACAGAGCTCGATAAAGTGCGCGCCTTTTTGCGCTGATTCTGAGAATAAAATCCCATTATTGGCGACAATGCCTACCGGATAGCCGAAGATGCGCGCAAAGCCACAGACCAGGGTCGCGCCATAGTACTGCTTAAACTCATCAAAGTCTGAGCCATCGACAATCCGCGCTATCACTTCTTTCACATCAAACGGCTTACGCAAGTCGGTACCAACAATGCCGTACAGCTCTTTGGCATCGTACAGTGGCTCTGCTACCGGTTTCACGTCCAGCTGCGCTGGTGCAGGGCGGTTTAAGCGTGATACCGCATTGCGTGCCAGTTGCAGCGCGTGTTCGTCGTTTAGTGCGTAATGATCGGCGACGCCGGAAATTTTACAGTGCACATCGGCACCGCCCAGCTCTTCGGCGGAGACCTCTTCGCCCGTCGCGGCTTTAACCAGCGGTGGACCGGCCAGAAAGATGGTGCCTTGTTCTTTAACGATAATGCTTTCATCAGCCATTGCCGGCACATAGGCGCCGCCGGCGGTACAAAGACCCATTACCACAGCAATTTGCGGGATGCCTTTGGCAGACATATTCGCCTGATTAAAGAAGATGCGGCCAAAGTGCAGCTTGTCCGGGAAGACTTCATCCTGCCGTGGCAGGTTGGCTCCGCCGGAGTCAACCAGATAAATACAGGGCAGGTGACAACGTTCAGCAATTTCCTGGGCCCGCAGATGTTTTTTTACCGTCAGCGGATAATAGGTACCGCCTTTGACGGTGGCGTCATTGGCGACAATCATGCACTCGACGCCGCTGACACGGCCGATGCCAGCGACGACACCGGCGGCAGGGACATAGTCGTCGTAGCATTCCCAGCCGGCAAACTGGCCGATTTCCAGAAAAGGTGAGCCCGGATCCAGCAACTTTTGCACGCGGTCGCGGGCAAAGAGTTTGCCGCGCGCCACATGGCGGGCGATCAGGCTTTCGCCACCGCCCAGTTTAATTTGCCGGACTTTGCTTTGCAGATCATCGACCACCGCCTGCATCGCTGCCGCGTTTTTCTGAAACTCGTCGCTTCGCGGATTAATTTTACTGGTGATTTTTGCCATCTTAGTTCGACTCAGTAAACAGCTCACGGCCGATCAGCATGCGGCGGATTTCCGAGGTGCCGGCACCGATCTCGTATAACTTGGCATCCCGTAGCAAGCGGCCTGTCGGATATTCATTAATATAGCCATTACCGCCTAATAACTGGATGGCATCCAGCGCCATCTGCGTTGCCAATTCAGCCGCATACAGAATCACACCAGCGGCATCTTTACGGGTGGTTTCGCCACGGTCACAGGCTTTAGCAACCATATAAACGTAAGAGCGGGCGGCATTCATTTTGGTGTACATATCGGCAACCTTGCCCTGTACCAGCTGGAATTCACCAATCGCCTGGCCAAACTGTTTGCGATCATGGATATACGGCACGACCACATCCATACAGGCTTGCATAATGCCCAGTGGGCCTGCTGACAGTACCACGCGCTCGTAGTCCAGACCGCTCATCAGTACCTGCACGCCGCGACCAACCTGACCCAGCACGTTTTCTTCCGGGACTTCGCAATCTTCAAATACCAGTTCGCAGGTGTTGGAGCCACGCATCCCTAGTTTGTCGAGCTTTTGCGCCTGCGAGAAACCTTTAAAGCCCCGTTCCACGATAAAGGCGGTGATGCCTTTGCTACCGGCGTTAACATCGGTTTTGGCGTAAATAACATAGGTGTGGGCATCCGGACCATTGGTGATCCACATCTTGTTGCCATTCAGAATATATTTATCGCCTTTTTTGTCAGCGCGCAGTTTCATGCTGACAACATCAGAGCCCGCATTCGGCTCACTCATTGCTAAGGCACCAATATGCTCACCAGAGCAGAGTTTCGGCAGGTATTTTTGTTTTTGTGCTTCAGTGCCGTTACGGAAGATCTGGTTTACGCACAGGTTTGAGTGCGCGCCGTAGGACAGTGCTACTGAGGCTGAGGCGCGGCTGATTTCTTCCATCGCAATCACGTGCTCTAAATAGCCCAGACCTGAACCGCCGTACTGCTCATCGACGGTAATGCCCAATAAGCCTAAATCGCCGAATTTACGCCATAAGTCATTGGGGAACGCATTGTCATGGTCAATTTGTGCCGCCCGCGGGGCAATTTCTTCGCGGGCAAAGCTGTTTACCTGCTCGCGGATCATATCTACAGTTTCGCCCAGGTCGAAATTCAGGCCTTTATATGTACTAATCATCTTATTCCCCGTTTGCGTTCTTTTGCTGTTTGGCTTCGGCCAGTGTTTCGCGGCAACGTTTTTCTACCGTCACCAGCTCCATCAGCACCACCTTGATATCGTCCAGCTGCTGCTGCAGCTCGGATTTCTTATGTTCAATTAACTTCAGCATGGTATTGAGCTGGGTCACGCTGCTTTTATCGGCATCGTACAGCTCAAATAACTGGCCGGTTTCGGACAGACTAAAGCCTAGACGTTTACCGCGCAGGATCAGTTTCAGCCGCACCCGATCGCGTTTACTGTAAATGCGGGTTTGACCGGCACGGGTCGGCGATAACAGCCCCTGGTCCTCATAAAAGCGGATGCTGCGGGTGGTGATATCAAACTCTTTTGCCAGTTCACTGATACTGTAGGTTTTTTCGTCTTTTTCTTTCATTGCAGGCCTTCCCGAAAAGTGCAGGCAACTATAAGTGAAGTTTACGTAAAGGTAAAGTTGTGGGCGCGCGAATTAAGGCCTGCAGACGGGCGAAACGGCAAAAATGTAAAGATAAGATGCCAAATAGCCGGCACTTTTCGGGACGAAAATCGCCGCTGCGTTTTCCGGCTACAACCATAGTGTTATGATGTTGACGTTGGCGTAAACGTAAATTTGGTGTAGGCTCTGTGCCAGAAAAAATGCCGTAACGGGAGAGAACCGCATGACTCAGCAGAATAGTATTGTGATTGTTGCCGCTAAGCGCACCGCCATGGGTGGCTTTATGGGCGGTCTGGCCGAGGTGGATGCGACCGTATTAGGGGCCACGGCAATTAAAGCGGCGCTAGCCGATGCCGGCATTGCAGCTGAGCAAGTCAGCGAAGTCATTATGGGTAACGTGCTGCCAGCCGGTTTAGGTCAGGCGCCCGCCCGTCAGGCAACCTTAAAAGCCGGGCTGCCACTGAGTGCCGGCGCGACTACTATTAATAAGGTATGCGGTTCCGGCTTAAAAGCGGTGATGTTGGCTGCTGACTTACTCAATGCCGGCAGTGCTGATGTTGTGGTAGCCGGTGGTATGGAGTCAATGAGCAACGCCCCGTATTTACTGGATAAAGCACGCAGCGGCTACCGCATGGGCCACGGTCAGATTAAAGATCATATGATGCTGGATGGGCTGGAAAATGCCTATGACGGCAAAGCCATGGGCTGTTTTGCCCAGGACACGGCGAACGAGAAAGGCATTAGCCGGGAACAGATGGATGCCTACGCGGTGGAATCATTACGCCGTGCCCAGCACGCGATTAGCAGCGGTGCTTTCGCCGCTGAAATTACCCCGGTGGTGTTCCAAACCCGCAAAGGTGAAGTCAGCTTTAATGTCGACGAACAGCCGGGTAATGCCAAACCAGAGAAGATCCCTTCGTTAAAACCGGCTTTTGCCAAAGACGGTACCATCACTGCCGCCAACTCCAGCTCGATTTCAGACGGTGCAGCGGCGCTGGTGTTAATGCGTGAATCCGATGCCAAAGCACAGGGCTTAAAACCACTGGCGCGGGTCGTTGCTCATGCTACGCACTCGATGGAGCCGGCGCTGTTTACAGTAGCACCGGTCGGTGCCATGCAAAAAGTACTGGCCAAAGCCGGCTGGCAAAAACAGCAGGTTGATCTGTGGGAAATTAACGAAGCCTTTGCCATGGTGACCATGCTGGCGATTAATGAGCTGGGCCTGGAGCACAGCAAGGTTAATGTCAATGGTGGGGCCTGTGCCCTGGGCCATCCGATTGGTGCCTCTGGTGCCCGCGTGTTAGTGACCTTAATCCACGCCCTGAAACAGCGCGGTTTAAAAACCGGTGTTGCTTCACTGTGTATTGGTGGTGGTGAGGCCGTTGCCCTGGCTGTGGAAGCGCTGTAAGTCAAATTAGCTGTACCACTATAACAAAAAGCGGTTGGGGAGAAGCGCCGCAAACTGCCTGAATAATAATAGGTCAAAAGATCAGCCAGGCACGCTTAACAGGGTAGGAACCGGCCAACAACACAAACAATAAAGCGCCGGCCGCCCGTTTACTAATAGCAGTTAAAAATCAAAGAGATACTAAAATGACACAACAGGTTAAGTTATTTATTGATGGTGAATTTGTGCACTCGAACAGTGACAAATTGATCCCGGTAACCAATCCGGCCACCCAGGAAGTGATTGCACAGGTACCTTGTGCCACTGCCACAGAGATGCAGCAGGCGATTGACTCTGCCAAAGCCGCCTTTAAAACCTGGAAAGAAGTGCCAGTGTCTGAGCGCGCTCGTTTAATGATGCGCTACGCCCAGTTGTTAAAAGATCACCAGGGCGAAATCGCTGCCATTATCTGTGAAGAGCTGGGTAAAACCGTTGAAGATGCCAAGGGCGATGTCTGGCGCGGTATTGAAGTGGTGGAGCAGGCAGCGAATATTCCGTCGCTGATGATGGGTGAAACGGTTGAGAACGTCGCCCGCAGCATCGATACCTACAGCTATATTCAGCCATTAGGTGTCTGTGCCGGTATTACGCCGTTTAACTTCCCGGCGATGATCCCGCTGTGGATGTTCCCGATGGCGATTGCCTGCGGTAATACCTTTATTTTAAAACCGTCTGAACAGGATCCGATGACAGTAAATAAGCTGGCGGAGCTGTTTGTCAAAGCCGGTGCACCCAAGGGCGTATTACAAGTGGTGCACGGTGCCAAAGAGCAGGTCGATACCATTTTGCATCACCCTGATATTAAAGCGATTTCATTTGTCGGTTCGGTTAATGTCGGCCAGTATATTTACAAAACCGGCACTGACAATTTAAAGCGCGTACAAGCCTTTGCCGGTGCGAAAAACCATATGGTGATTATGCCGGATGCGAATAAGCAGCAGGTGATTAATGCGCTGGTGGGAGCCTCTGTCGGCGCGGCCGGTCAGCGTTGTATGGCAATCTCTGTGGCGGTGTTTGTGGGTAGTGCAGCTGAGTGGATCCCGGAAGTAGCTGCTGCCATTGGCAAGGTAGGTCCGGGTCATTACAGCAATGACAAAGCGGCCTATGGCCCGCAAATCAGCCCGCAAGCAAAAGCCCGTATTCTGTCGTTAATTGCCCAGGGTAAAAAAGAAGGTGCAACCTGCCTGCTGGATGGCTCTGACTGTCAGGTTGATGGTTATCCAAATGGTAACTGGGTTGGCCCAACTGTGTTTAGCGATGTCACCACCGAGATGGAAATCTACAAACAAGAGATCTTCGGCCCGGTATTAACCACTATGACAGTAGCTAACCTGGATCAGGCTATTGAGCTGGTAAATAGTAGCCCGTACGGTAACGGTACCTCGATCTTCACCGCCAGCGGTGCCGCTGCCCGTAAGTATCAGCATAATATTGAAGTAGGTCAGGTCGGTATCAATGTGCCGATCCCGGTGCCGCTGCCGTTCTTCTCGTTCACCGGTTGGAAAGGCTCTTTCTACGGTGATCAGCATGCCTACGGTAAGCAAGCGGTGCGGTTCTACACCGAAACCAAAACCATTACAGCGCGTTGGTTCGATGACGATATTCAGGTCAGTGGCCCGAATATGTCAATTAACCTGCGTTAACCGGTGACAGGAGCAGGCGTGGCGGCGTCTAAAGTAAAGACAAACTAAAAAAAATTTGCAGCTTTAGCGTCGCCCGTTTCGCCTTTTACTGTGCACTTTTACTGTAATTAATCTGGTAGTACAGGACAGTAACGATGAATTTCAATCTGACTGAAGATCAACAGGCCTTTGTTGAGGTCGCCCGCCAGTTCGCTGAGCAAGAGTTAGCGCCGCATGCGGCGACCTGGGATCGCGAACATCATTTCCCGAAAGACGTGCTGCAAAAGGCCGGTGAGCTGGGCTTTTGCTCGCTGTATACGCCGGAAGAGTTTGGCGGTATGGGCTTATCCCGGCTGGATTCCTCCATTATTTTTGAACAGCTGGCAATGGGCTGTACCGCGACTACAGCGATGCTGACGATTCATAATATGGCCACCTGGATGATTGCCAGCTTCGGCACTGAGGCGGTTAAAGAAAGCTGGTTACCCAAGCTGGTTACCGGTGAGCAATTAGCGTCCTATTGTTTAACCGAACCGGGTTCAGGCTCAGATGCCGCCAGTTTACGCACCAGTGCCCGCAAAGACGGTGAACACTATGTGTTAAACGGCTCAAAAATGTTTATCTCTGGCGCTGGTTCAACTGAAGTCTTAGTCGTGATGGCACGCACCGGTGAAGCCGGCCCGAAAGGGATTTCTGCCTTTGTGGTACCTGCTGATGCGAAGGGCGTAATCTACGGCAAAGCCGAGGAAAAAATGGGCTGGAATGCGCAGCCGACCCGACTGGTGACCTTTGAAGATGTGCGTATTCATCAGTCTGCGCTGTTGGGTAGTGAAGGGCAAGGCTTTAGTTTTGCGATGAAAGGCTTAGATGGTGGCCGGATTAATATTGCTACCTGTTCTATTGGTACAGCGCAGCAAGCCTTGAATACGGCCCGTAACTATATGCTGGAGCGGCAGCAATTTGGTAAGCCGCTGGCGGCGTTCCAGGCACTGCAGTTTAAACTGGCGGATATGGCGACCGAACTGGTCGCTGCCCGTCAGTTAGTGCGCTTAGCTGCCTTTAAACTGGATACTCAGGATCCGGAAGCAACTGCCTATTGTGCGATGGCCAAGCGGTTTGCTACTGATGTCGGTTTTAGTGTTTGTGATCAGGCGCTGCAGCTGCATGGTGGTTATGGTTATATTAAAGAATATCCGCTGGAGCGGCACTTCCGTGATGTACGGGTACACCAGATCCTGGAAGGTACCAACGAAATCATGCGGCTGATTATTGGTCGTCGCCTGCTGGACGAAGCTGCCGGCGCTATCCTGTAATACAGCGAGGTTAAACTCGGGTAGGTTGTTTCCCGGCTTACCCGTGGCCGTCACCGCTTAGCCAGATGCTATGCGGTGACGGCAAGCGCTGCGCCTTACGCCTGCAGCCAAACAGAAGGACTCATCATGCTTGAACACTCTGTTGCTCCGGTGCTCTATCAGGAGCTGACCGCAGTTAATGGCAAAAAAATTGCCGTCGCTACCCTTAATTCTGAAAAATCCTTAAACGCGCTAAGCTTGCCGATGGTGGAGTCATTACTGCCACAGATGCTGCAATGGAAAGCCGATCCGCAAGTGGCGCTGGTAGTATTACAAGGCGCTGGCGATAAAGCCTTTTGTGCCGGCGGTGATATCCGCGATCTGTACCAGGCGATGAAAGATCAGCCTGGTACTTATCAGCCCTATGTCGAAGATTTTTTTACCAAAGAATACCGGCTGGATTATTTAATTCATACCTTTGACAAACCAGTACTGGTTTGGGGCAACGGTATTGTGATGGGCGGTGGTCTGGGCTTAATGGCCGGTGCCTCGCATCGCGTAGTCACGGCGAGCAGCCGGATTGCAATGCCGGAGATGGCCATTGGTCTGTATCCGGATGTTGGTGCCAGCTGGTTTTTAAACCGTATGCCGGCGGGCTGCGGCCTGTTTTTAGGTTTGACCGGCGCTTCTATTAATGCTGCCGATGCGCGTTTTATAGGTTTGGCTGATGTCTTTATCAGCCATGAGCAAAAAGCCGAACTGCTGGACAAACTGTTGACGGTTAATTGGGGTAATACGGTGGCGCTTAATCATCAGAAGCTCTCTGATGTACTGCGCGCGCAGGAAGAAGGTTGTCGCACCCAGATGCCACTTAGTCAAATCCGGCTGCATCAGGATGCGATCAGCCGCTTACCCGGGCAAGCGGATCTGGCTGGCGTAATGGCGGCAATAGACGCCATGCAGGGTGAGGATAAATGGTTGCTAAAAGCCAAGGACTCACTGCGCTACGGTAGTCCAATCACGGCACATATTGTGTATCGCTTATTGCAACTGGGGCAAAGTTTAATTCTGGCCGACAGTTTCCGCTTGGAGCTTGGCTTAAGTGTGCAATGCGCCAAACTGGGCGAGTTTCAGGAAGGGGTGCGGGCACTGTTGATTGATAAAGATTTACAACCCAAGTGGCAGTATCCGGATGTGAGCGCTGTGCCGCAGGCGGTGATCGATGAGTTATTCCGTTCACCGTGGCGCGCCGGGCAACATCCGCTGCAGGATTTAGGCAAGCTAGAAAACTAATTTATGGCGCTGGCCGCAAGGCGGTCAAACCTGATAACAAGGATAAGACAATGGCAAAAGTAGCTTTTATTGGTTTAGGTAATATGGGCGGCCCGATGGCGGTCAATCTGGTTAAAGCCGGTCATCAGGTTACGGCTTTTGACTTATCGGTCAATGCATTGGCCCAGGTAAAAGCCGAAGGGGCAGCCGTGGCCAGCTCGGCAGCTGATGCCGTTGCCGGCGCTGACTTTGTTATTTCGATGCTGCCTGCGGCGAAACACGTGCTGAGCTTATATCTGGGGGAGCAGGGCATTGCCACCCACATCGATAAAAAAGCGCTGGTAATTGATTGCTCGACTATCGATGCGGACAGTGCCCGTAAACTTGGTGCAGCTTTGGCTGAGCAAGGTCTGGCCTTTATTGATGCGCCGGTTTCCGGTGGTGTCGGCGGCGCTAAAGCTGGTACCTTAACTTTTATTGTCGGCGGCAGTGACGCAGATTTTGAGCGGGCGAAAACCGTACTAAGCAATATGGGGAAAAACCTGTTTCATGCCGGCGCGGTTGGCGCCGGGCAGGTCGCAAAAATTTGCAACAATATGCTGCTCAGTATCCTGATGGTCGGTACCTCAGAAGCGCTACAAATGGGTATTGATAACGGTCTGGATCCGAAGGTCTTGTCGGAGATTATGCTAAAAAGCTCGGGCCGTAACTGGACCCTGGAATTGTATAACCCTTGCCCGGATGTGCTGCCAAATGTGCCGTCATCTAATGGCTATCAGGGCGGCTTTATGGTCGATTTGATGGTCAAAGATCTGGGGCTGGCGCTGGAAGCGTCGCTGCAAAGTGGCAGCAGTACGCCGCTGGGGGCCCTGGCGCGTAGCTTGTATGTGGCGCACCAGCGGGCCGGCAATGGTAAGCTGGATTTTTCCAGTATCTTTACCTCCTTTGAAAAAATTAAGAATTAACACCGAGAAAGCTTTCTCCGAACCGCAGGATGACTGCGTACATTTTTTCTGAGACACGCCGTGAACCGTCCCTGGGGCTCGATTCCGGCCATCCATGGCCTCCAACGGTCTCAGAAAAAAGTACATCCGCCATCCCGCTTACTACGGATGTACCCTTAGATTTTCATCTGAGACAGGTTTTAAACATCTGTCGTAGCCCGATAGAAGTGGTGAATTTATTATGAACTTAAAAGATAAAACAATAGTAATTACCGGTGGCGCCCAGGGCTTAGGCTTGGAAATGGCGCGGATGTGTGCTGCAGAGGGTGCCAAACTGGCGCTACTGGATATGAACCCGGAGCAGCTGGCAGCGGCGAAGGCGGAGCTGTCAGCGCAAACCCAGGTGGCAGTCTACGTTGCTAACGTGGCGGATGAGGCGCAGGTCGAAGCCACTTTTGCCCAAATCGATGCCGATTTTAACGGCATTGATGGCCTGATTAACAACGCCGGTATTTTACGCGATGGCTTGCTGCTGAAAGTTAAAGACGGTGAACTGGTTGCCAAGATGCCATTACAACAGTTCCAATCGGTCATTGATGTCAACCTGACCGGGGTATTCCTGTGTGGTCGGGAAGCCGCTGCACTGATGGTTAAACACGGTCGTAAGGGTGTCATTATCAATATGTCGAGCGTGGCCCGTGCCGGTAATATGGGGCAAACGAACTATGCTGCCTCTAAAGCCGGGGTCGTGGCGATGACTGTGACCTGGGCACGTGAATTAGGCCGTTATGGCATCCGCGTGGGCGCTATTGCGCCTGGCGTGATCCGCACCGCCATGACCGATGCCATGAAGCCTGAAGCGCGCGAGCGCCTGGAAAAAATGAAACCGGTTGGCCGTTTAGGTGAAGCTGCAGAGATTGCGCATACAGCTAAGTATATCTTTGAAAACGATTTCTTTACCGGCCGGGTGGTAGAAATTGATGGTGGTATCAGTTTCTAAACCGTTGTTTTCTCTTTGCTATAGAAAAGGCGCTGCGGCGCCTTTTTTAATTGCATTATTGAGTTGCAGTATTTATATTGAGATTTAATATTTTGTGGTGCAATAACGCATCACTTTTGCACCAGGGGCGCGCAATGACGAGACAGAGTGTAACACTTAGCCAAGCGAACGAGCAGTGGCTACAAGAAAAGGTGCAGAATGCTCATGAATACAACAGTAAAAGTGAGCTGATCAACGAGTTAATCCGCAACGCGAGGCGAGCTGATGCCATCAATCAAAAACTCGCGGCAGCAGAAGCGGCCGGCTTTACTGATAAAAGTGCGGAGCAAATACTTGCAGAGTTTAAAAAAAAGCTGCTGATTAATGACTGAGTTTTATCAATATCGCTTATCAGAATTAGCAGTCGCTGATTTAGAACGGATCTATGCTTTCGGGATTTGCAACTATGATATTTCGCAAGCGGATCTTTATTATTATGAATTTTTTCAGATGTTTCAGAAAATAGCAGAAAATCCTTTTTTATTTCAAACGATTGATCACATAAGACCAGGATATAGACGCTGTCTTTGTGGTCGTGACCATATTTATTTTCGTATTAATGGGCAAATAATTGAAGTTATGGCAATAATAGGTTCTCAATCATTAGAGTTATGGCTACCTTAACCGGCGTACGGAGTTTATATGCGAGCTATCTTTATAACCTTGTTATTATTAATGTCCTCTACTGCTTATGCTGATGATAGGGCCGATCTGACTGCTTTACTGGCCGAATTTCTGGATGGCGCGACCCGTAATGACCCTGCGGTACACGATAAGTATTGGGCGGAAGAACTCATTTATACCAGTTCGGCCGGGCGGCGTTTTGGCAAAGCCGAGTTAATGCAAGGGGTTAATAGTCGTGGTGAGCTGCCAGCGGCTGAGATTAACATGCGTTACAGCAGTGAAGATCTGCAGATCCTGCAATATGGCGATACTGCAGTGGTCGCTTTTACCCTGGTTGGTACCTCAGCGCAGGAAACCTTACGTTTTTTAAATAGCGGCACCTTCGTCAAACGTAATGGTAAATGGCAGGCAGTAAACTGGCAGGCCACCCGTAAGCTGGATTAAATAAAGTTTTGCCAGGCGGCGATCTGAGTAAAAATTCTGAGCGTAAGCTAAGCTAGACTAACGAGCTGTCTAGCAAAGTAGGAGCTAATTATGCCTTATCATCGCGCAGAGCATCTTAATCATCAGGATGTACGGATTGACGAGCTGGTGGTGCATTCTTACGAAATGGGGGTTTATCTGGTCGAGGCCGACTACGATGGTCGTCGTGGTTTTTTGGTTAATGATGACAATCATCCACAGCGGTTTCACAGTGTGGAGCAGGTTAAGCAATCGCTGAGTGATTGTACCGTGCGCCAGGCCTGGTTGTTGCATCAGTCGGCCTACGACGAGATGTGTGGTGGCCCGGAAAAGACTGACAACACTTTAAAAGTGCCGCTTTGGGTCTGAGCGGCTCCAGCTGGACCAATACTGGTTAGCTGAACCTGTTTATTTCAGCACAGGCCGGGCGCTAGTGCCGCCATGCCTGTACTGCGTATTTAACTGCTTAAATGACCTGCGCCAAACGCTGCCACATTTTCTGGTTGCGCTGTTTTAGCGTAGCCGCCCGCTCTGCCACCACTGCAGCTAAGGCATCTTTTTCGTGCAGTAGCTGCGCTAAGGCATCTAATAAGCTTTGCTCTGACAGTTCAGCAACACAAAAATCACCCATGCCAAAATCACTCATCATCGCATGATATTTATGGCTCCAGCTGGTAGCGATACAGGGGACACCCTGGCTTAGTGCATTTACTGCACCGTGAAAACGTGAACTGACCGCCAGCTCCGCCTTACCAATAAAATATTTTACCGCCAGCGGATCTTCGATTTGTACCAGGCCGCAGGGCGAACGGGCGGCGATTTCGGCGCATAGCTCAGCATCTTCCTTACCTTCGTGGTTGACCAGCACCGGCTGAATGCCCAATGCCGTCAGATAATCGGCCGCAGCAGCGAAAGCCGCAACATAGTCGCTGCGCATCGCTTCGGCATTGGCATGATTAAACTTGGAGACGACCTTGGAATTTGGGATCAGCGCTGCGAAAGGCACATTCAGCTGTGGCACCTCGGCATTGGCTTCCGCGCTTAAACCGACGGTAAAGTCCGGGGTTAACACCACATGCTCTGGCAGGACATCGACACAGCTTTGTAAATGTTGCAGTGAGACCGGATCACGGACAAAAATCAGCCGTGCGTGCTGAATAATATCGCGCATTGCCGCTTTACTCTCCTTAGAGCTAAAGGGGCCAAAGGCTTGCGGCATAAAGACAAAGGGTTTACCGGCTTTGCTAAAACGCACCACTTCTTTGGCGGTATTCTGCAAGAAAGTCAGCGGCCACTGGTCACCGTAAGCAAAGCCACTGGCTTCCAGAATTAGATCGACATCGCGCTCGGTAACCATACCGTAACGTTTAAATAAACGCAGTAAAGGCCCGGGTAGCTTGCCCAGGGCACCGGTGAGATCCAGGCCTTTGCGCCGGAATGAGAGTTTTTGCCAGGCGCCATGGCGGGCACGCTCCGGGTAAGGCAGATTGGGGCCGGGAGACAGCACCAGCTCAAAGGATTTATTCAGTTTTTTCAGGCCTTGCAAACAGGCCAATAGCATCAGATAGGCGCCTTTGTTACGGAATTGCACGCCTTTAATTTCGACAAAATAGGGTTTAGTCATAAGGTTTCCTTGATCAGGCTTTTACCCGCAGCAGTTGCCAGAACTGTTCGCGGGTGCGCTTGGCGAAAAATAAAAAGAAGAAAGAGGCATAGGCATAAGAAATCAGCGTCGCCCAGGCGGCACCGACAATGCCGTACTGAGGGATTAGCCATAAATTCAGCCCGACATTTAAAAGCGCACCCATACCATGGCTAAATAGCGATAGTGGTTCTTGTTCGGTGATCACCAGGTGCTGGCCAATCAGATAACGGACAAAGATAAAACAGCCGGACCAGATATGAATTTGTAATACGGTTACTGCGGCGCTAAAGGCTTCACCAAATAATAGCACCACTATCCAATCTGCTGTCAGGCTCATCACCACCGCGATCGCCAGGGCAGCACTAAAAAACAGCAGCGCAAAACGGCGTAGCTTGATTAAATAACCGTCCCAGCTTTTTTCATAGGCTTTTAGCATATCCGGGTAATAGCGCACGGCCAGCGTGGCCGGAAACACATACCACAGCTCCGACAAACGGCTGGCCGCGGCATAGATACCGGCTTGCTCAGTGCCGGCCATTGCACCCAGCATCACAATATCAATTTTCAGATAGATAACAGAGACAATGCCGGATAACCACAGCCAGGATGAGCGTTGTAACAACTGCTTGCCATAGGCCAGGCTAAAGTATTTTGGGTGATAGCCCGGCCAGCGCTGTTGCTCTTCTTTAAAAGGCCGGTGTTTCTGGCGATAGATCCAATACTGGGCCAGCGCGACAATCAAAAACTCGCCGGCGTAAATCAGCAATAAACTGGCAATACCGAAGCCCTGATAGAGCAAAACCAGTTTTAAGCCAAAACTTACCAGTGAAATTATCGATTTAACATAGGCCGGGGTGCGGAAAGTTCCCTGATAATTCAGATAAAATTCAAACAGCAGAAAGCCAAAAAACGCCTGCAACATAAACAGCAGCGGTATGGTATAGCTTAAATGGCCGCTAAAGAGTTCGCCATTAAGCAGGTAGAATAGTGCCAGCATCAGGGCGCCGCCGACTAGCCCCAGCCCCAGCCGGATACTGACGGCGGTGTAGAGCATCGTCATGGCTTGCTGACCGCTATCTAGCTTAACCATTTGCCGCACGACCAGATTATTTAGTCCCATGCTGGTTAGCGGCACTAAAAAGGCACTCCACGCCATCACGATAGAGTATATACCCAGCTCACTGGCACCCAGCATGCGGGCGACAAAGATCGTCAGTACTGCACCGGCACTGAGTTTAACCAGCTTGTCACCCAGCATCGCCGTAGCGCGGGCCAGTAAGATTTTTTTAAGCAGTTTCAACCTTTGGCTCCCTGTAAACGGCGGCGTAGCGCCGATAGAATGCGCCAGACATTCTGCAATAGCTGGATATAACCGGCGAATAGCAGCAAAAACAGCAACAACATAATGCCCTCCGGGATCAGCAAATACTCACCGATAATGCCGATACAGGCAAAGATACAAGCCAGAGCGGTAATCAGCGTTAACGATTCGCGGGAGTTCAGGCCCAGACGCAGCGAGATATGGTGTAAGTGTTCGCGATCGGCCTGAAAGGGGGACTGGCCTTTGCGGATCCGTCGCACCATAATAGCGACCATATCCATCAGCGGTATGGCAATTAACCACAGTGCAGTAACGGGCCGGAAACTGGCACTTTCACTCTGGGTGCCGACGATCAGCAGCCAGATCACAGAAAAACCAATTAACATGCTGCCGGCATCGCCCATAAAGATCTTTTTACCGGGCACCAGCTGTAAATTAAACGCCAGATACGGCAGCATAGCGCAGATCAGTACCATCGGTAGCAGCGCCTGTTCAACCTGACCCCACAACAACATAAAGCCGGCAATGGCAACAAAACTAACCAGACTGAGCATGCCGGCTAAGCCATCGATACCGTCAGTCATATTAAAGGCGTTAATGGCGGCTATCACCGCAATCAGGGTGACAGGGATACCGAGAAAACCGAGCCTGACATCGCCATAACCAAATAAATTACCCAGATTTGCCAGGTGCAGATCGAGTACATAGACCATGGCTGCACTCAGCAGTAACTGCACCGCCAGGCGTAATTTCACACTTAGATCCAGATAATCATCAAAGGCGCCGAGGATCACCAGCGCACCGGCAAGTGTCAGGTAGTAGCCGGCATGTAAGTCCGCAACCGGAAACAAGACAAAGCCAAGCAGCATGCCGGTAAATACCGATAAGCCGCCGATCAGCGGAATGGCGCCCTGATGTTGCTTACGGCCACGCGGAATATCGACCAGACCAATACGTTGCGATAACGGATAAAAACTTAAAATGGCAAGCAGGCAACCGGCAAACGCCGTTATCATCAATAGAAGCTGAGTTGTCATAGTGGTTTCTTTTTCATCATCTTTTTATTCAGCTGGCTGTCAGCAGCACTCTGGTGTAATGATACTGCTTAGTGCGACAATAAACGACTAGCTGGCCGCGGTCCTGACAAATAAATTAACGGAACCGGCAATTATCCGTCTTCTCAGGAGTAAAGCACAGGGTGACTGCAACACAACCCCGGGTCCTCGTGATCACTAATATGGGTCCTAAACCCTCATCACCGTTTCAGGGCAACTTTGTGCGCGCCCAGGTCACGGCATTACAGGCTCAGGGTCTGCAGCCTGCCTATCATTATATGCGCTGGCACCGTGACTCTTGGCTGAACAGGTTATTGAAGTATCCGGTTTTTTTCCTCGATTTTTGCCGGCGTTTTCTGTTTAGCCGCCAAGGCTATCAGATATTGCACGTCCATTTCTTTTATCCGACAATCTGGTTAGCGCTGGTATACCGTTGGTTACGCAATCCGCAGGCGAAAATTGTCGTCACCTGCCACGGCTCAGATATCTATCATTATCAGCCACCCGGGCGCCTGTATCGCTGGTGCGCGCGGCAGGTGGATAGCTGGATCTTTAGTAGTGAGGCGCTGGCGCAACAATTTTTTATGCAGCCAGAGCGGGCGCAGGTGTTGGCGGCTGGTATTGATAACCGCTATGCTAGCGCGACCTGGCACAGCAAAGCCGATAAAGATATTGATCTGCTCTATGTTGGTACACTGGACCAGAATAAAGGGATGGATCGCTTACTGGCTATGTTGCCACAGCTGCAAGCCTGGCGCGTGGTGATCGCCGGTTCAGGGCCCTGGCAGGCAGCACTGGCACAAGCCACTGCCGCCTATCCCAATATCACCTTGCTTGGCCCACAAAGCGGTGCGGATTTGCTGGCGCTGTATCAGCGCGCCCGTTGCTTTATCAGTTTATCGCGCAAAGAATCTTTTGGTCTGGTAATGGCTGAGGCGATGGCGTGTTATACGCCTGTTGTGGCGACCGATACTGATGGTGCCAGGGCGCAAATACGGCAGGGCGTCACCGGTTATGCTGTGTCACAACAGGATGAAGCCTTATGCCAGCGGCAGTTGCTGGCTGCGATCAGGCAATTACTGGCGCTGGATGAGACCGCCTACCGGCAGTTGCAACAGCAGGGCCGGATGCAGGCTGAGCAAATCTTACTGCCCGTGATCGTGAATAAACTGTGTAAACATTATCAGGAACTTATGTTATGACGAGCACATCCTCGACTGCTATCGCTGAGGTCGGTATTGGTCCGGTTCAGGTGTCGGCCTTTGCCAATATGGCGCAATTGCTGTCCTATATTATCCGTGATGATGGCTCCGTCTATGCCGGTTCGGCCATTGCCATTAATCCGGAGAAAATTCTGACCGCACTGGAGAACCCGCAGGTGTTAGCCGTGATCCAACAAGCCGATCTGCGCTATGCCGATGGAATTGGGGTGGTTAAAGTGATGCAAAAACGTCTGCAGCGACCGGTGGAGCGGATCCCGGGTTGTGAACTATGGCAGGCGTTGATGGTGCGGGCGGCAGAGTATCGGGTTCCCGTCTATCTGGTTGGTGCCAAGCCCGAAGTGCTGACGCAAACCCGCGATAAGTTGCAGCAGCTTGGGGTGCCGGTAGTGGGCGCGACCGATGGTTATTTTAAAGATGAAGCGCAATTGCTGCAGGCGATCAAAGCCAGTGGCGCCCGCTTTGTCAGCGTGGCGATGGGTTCGCCCAAGCAAGAGTTGCTGATCCAGCGCATCCGGGCAGTCCATCCGGATTGTTTTTATATGGGTGTTGGTGGCACCTATGACGTCTTTACCGGCAATGTAAAACGCGCTCCGGCACTCTGGTGTAAGCTTAATCTGGAATGGGCTTACCGTTTATTGGCACAACCAAGCCGCATTGGTCGCCAATTACGCTTATTCAGGTACCTGTGGTGGGTGCTGATTGGAAAAATTTAAGGAGCAAAGGGTGAGTGCATTACCGTTAATCAGTGTCTATATGCCTACCTATAACCGGGCTGAGATGGCGTGCCGGGCTATCGACTCGGTACTGGCGCAGGATTATCCGAACTTTGAGCTGATCGTGGTGGATGATGCGTCAAAAGATCAGACCTATGAGCAGCTGAGCGAGCGTTATGCTAACGAACCGCGGGTACGGATCCTGCGGCAGGAACAGGGGCAGGGCGCCTGCGCCGCCCGTAACAGAGCCATTAATGAGGCCCGTGGCGACTTTGTCACCGGCCTGGATGATGATGATGAGTTTTTACCGCAGCGCCTCAGTAGCCTTTATGCGGCCTATGATGATCAGTTCAGCATGGTCTGTAGCGCCTATATCTGGGATTACGGTACCTTTAGCAAAACCTTGTTTGCCGATGAAGCTACGGTAAGTTTGAGTGAATTACTGGATTTACACACGCTGTCAAATCAGGCGCTGGTGCGCCGAGAGCGGATGTTAGCGCTGGGTGGTTTTGATACCGGTCTGGCGGCGTTTCAGGATTATGATATGTGGGTGCGGGTGGTCGCGGCCTATGGCCCGGCGAAGCGGATTGCCAATGCCAGCTATAAGGTGAATGTCGGGCATGAGCTCGGCCGGATCACCGATTCGCCAAAACGACTGGATGCACATCAGCAATTTGTTGCCAAACACCGGCCACTGATGAGCGAGCGTAATCTGCAGAATCAGATGTTTTACCGCTTAACGATGCAAAAGAAACCTCTGACACTGACGGAGTTTTTCCGCCAGTGTCGCTATGGCCTGTTAAATCTGAAATGGCGTTATTTTTTAAAGCACAAGTTATCTTGGTTTAGCGCGCTCCGTTTACGGTTGATGAACAAAGGCATCCGGGGTTTGCTCAAAAAATGAACTGGCAAAACCGGCTGCTTTTCGTGTCGCCGCAACTGTTGGATCGGCTGATCCTGGTGATGGCGGCACTCTTTGTGCTGGTCGACTGGCTAAACGGTCTGTTGCGTCACAGTCTGGGCAGCCTGCTGCCGCTGTCAGCAGCATTTAAAGCCCTGTTATTGGCGCTACTGTTGTGGCGCGGCTGGCAGTTGTGTCGCAGAGAGCTGCGTTTACCTTTACTTCTGCTGGTACTGATGCTACCCGGTCCTTTGTATATCAAATGGTTGACCGGTCATCCTTATTTGCTGAGCGACCTGCAACTGATAGCCAAAGCTGGCGCCATGCTACTGGCACTGGCCTACTTTGCTGCCCGCGCGAAAACACTGCAGCAAGACTATCTGCGTTATGTAGATGCTGTGGTACTGGCAGCCTTTATGCTGTTACTGCTCAATACTGTGCTTGGTGTTGTCGGCTACGGCGGTACTGCCTATCAACCGATGGAGCAGGTAAGTCAAAAATTCCTTGGTATTAAGGGGTACTTTGTTTCTACTAACGAGCTCTCAGCCTTGTTATTAGTGTTAAGTGGCTGGTTACTTTGCCGCAGCTGGCAACGACGGCGCTGGGCCTACCCACTGATTGCGCTGGCAGCTTTCTTTATCGCGGCACTTATGCTGACCAAAACCGGTTTATTTGGCATCCTGCTGTTGGTATTGCTGACGCCCCTACTATTAATGGATAAAAGGCAGTGGCAACAGGCTAAGCCTTATCTGCTGGCCGCTGGCTTGGTATTAGTCGTACTCACCGCTTTGCTGCTCTATCATCTGACCGCCTTGCTGCAGTGGGTTGGGCTGTATGACAAGCTACAGTTTGCCTATCAACAGCGTGGACTGAGCGGCATTTTGTTATCATCGCGCGATTTTTATCTGCAACGTAACTTTGCGTTAGTTGCTGAACACTATCCGCACTGGTTACAGGTATTAGGCGTTGGTCAGGGGGGCGTACGCCTGCTATTGAAAAAGTACTTTATTGAGTTGGATTTTTTCGATCTGCTGCTGTTTTATGGGGTGGCAGGTGCTTTATTGTTCTGCTTAAGTTTTCTGCGTCTGTTTAGTTTGCTGTGGAGTCGCATGGCAAAGAGTGAGCTGGTGTTGCCGTTAGCTTTGCTCAATCTGCTGTTATTGGCAGTGGCTTTGCTGGCCGGGCATGTCCTGACCTCGGGTATGTTATGGTTGCCCTGGGCACTGATTAACGCCGCGGTACTGGTAAATCGTACGCCGTCAGTGTTAACTACAGCCATGCCGCAGACGATTGGCGGGGCGTCGACGCCAGTCGTTCAGCCAGATAGGGAGGCAAGATGAAGGATCTGTTGGAACCCTTTTTATATCCGCAAAACCTGTTGCTTTATGGCCTGCTGTTCGCGTGTCTGCTGTATCGCAAAAAAGGCCTTTGGTTGCTGTGGGGGTTTTACTATCTGGTTGGCAATACCTATATCGCCAATCACGCCCGGCTCTGGTACCAACAGGGCATTTCCAGCGTCACAGCCCCGGCCAGCCTTTATGTGGTGCTGGGTTGTGGTGGTTCAGCAACGCAGCTACCCGCCTGTGCCAGAGCCCGGATCCAGCAACTTAACGCAGAAGTCGCACAGCCGGGGCCTGTGGCGGTCTTAATCACCACCCGTTATTGCCAGCCTTATCTGGATTATCTGCAACAGCAACTCCCCGCCGTGGTTGCTGACTGCTTTGATGCCGGTGACAATACCTATCAGGAGTTTGCCAGTCTGGCGCCACGACTGGCACAGCAGCGGCAAATTCGTTTTATCACCAGTGATTTTCATAGCTGGCGCGTTAGCCGGCTGATCGCGGAATATCAGTTGGACGCCAGCATTGGTGCGGCCAGCAGCCAGACACTGAGGCCGGTAAACTGCAGTTTAAACTGCTTTTTTACCGTTAATCTGTCAAACCTGGATTTTTACAGTAAACTGACCGCAGAGTTTAGCAGTTACGCGGTGTACAAGTTAGGCGGACGCAAGCTCACTGGTGTTTGATCTGACGCCAGCTAAGCAGCGCCAGCAATACCCCACAGAGCGCACCGAGCAGGTGCGCATCGATCGCGACTTCGGCTGCGATTTGCGCCCCTAACACCGGATCAGGGCCTTGCCATTGCTCTAGCGCCAGTTTTGCACTTACTCCGATTAGAATCAGCATACCGGAGCGATAGCCCTGACGCAGATCGGCCACGGCACCATAACAGAGTAAGCCATGCAGCATGCCGGATAATCCGACATAGATGTCAATTCCGGGAGCAAGCAGTAATAAGGCCAATGCTGTGGCCAGCAGTAATAACAGCAGCTGCCAGCCTACAGCTAAACGCCCCGGCAACCGGCCGTGTAGTATCATCAAAACCGCTAACCCTGCCAAATTCATCAGCAAATGATAAACATTACTATGCAGTAGTTGACCACTCAGCAGGCGCCAGAGCTCGCCGTGCCAGATCTTTGTTTGGTTGTATTCTAATGCGTGTTGCCAGGCTGGAGGCAATAAAAACAGCAAAACACAGCAGCTGGCCAGCAACAGATAGGGTAGATCAGACTTTAGCTTTAGTATGGGCATCAGATGGTTGAATTTGCACTAAGAACTGGTTAGGGTGTCAGGGAGCCGTTAATTAGTAAAGTCCTGACGATGAAAAAATCCCTCACTGCTTTAAATCTGTTACTTTGGGCGCTACTTCCCGCGCTAAGTGTGGCGGTAACGCCCCAGGAAACCCGAGAGCCGGAAGCGGCTACGGGGCTGGTGCAACAGCAACTGACCCGTCATGCCAATGCGATGGTCGCGGCTGCGCATCCGCTGGCAGCGGAGGCGGGCAAGCGGATCCTGCAAGCTGGCGGTAGCGCTATTGATGCGGCCATTGCCACCCAGTTAATGCTTGGTCTGGTTGAACCGCAGAGCTCCGGGATCGGCGGTGGCGCCTTTATCCTGCATTTTCAGGCTGACAGCGGCCAGTTAACCAGCTTTGATGGCCGTGAAACGGCGCCTGCTGCCGCCGGCCCCTGGTTATTTGCCGAGCAAGGGCAAGTTCTAAGCTGGCGTGAAGCCTATGTCGGCGGTAAATCTGTTGGCGTACCGGGAGTGTTACGGGCGCTCGCTGATGCCCATCAACAGTTTGGTAAGCTGCCCTGGGCTGCGCTCTTTACCGATACCATCGCCGCGGCAGAGCAGGGCTTTATTGTTAATGAGCGGATGGCGAAACAACTGGCGCTGGGATGGAATCAGGGATTACGGCAGCTGTCACCGGCAAAAGAGTTTTATTACCCGGATAATCAGCCACTGGCTGCTGGTACCCTATTAAAAAATCCCGAGTATGCGGCCTTATTACGAAAAATTGCCAGCGAAGGTGTCAGCGCCTTTTATCAGGGCGCGAATGCCGAAGCGCTGGTGCGCACTGTCAATCAGGCTGCGGTCAATCCTGGTACTTTGACGTTACAGGATCTTGCCAATTATCAGGCCCAGCAAAAGGATGCCCTCTGCATTCCGTACCGGGTGTATCAGATCTGCTCGATGACCGCACCCAGCTCTGGTGGAGTGGCGGTACTACAAATTATGGGTATGCTGGCACAGTTTGATTTGGCAGCGCTTAAACCTAACAGTCTGGAAGCTGTGCATCTGATCAGTCAGGCATCGCGCGCCGCCTTTGCCGATCGAGATCGTTATCTGGCTGATCCGGATTTTGCGCCGGTACCGGTGGCGGGTTTGCTGGCTGCGGAATATCTGAAGCAACGCGCGGCGTTACTAACAGGTCGTGACCAGGCATTTAGCGCCGGTCAACCTGAAGGTGCCCAGCCGCTGGCCAGCAGCCAGGCAGTGGAATTTCCCAATACCAGCCATTTGTCAATTGTCGATGCTGCCGGCAATGCGGTCAGTATGACTACCAGTATTGAAAACGTCTTTGGCTCGGGCTTAATGGTGAATGGCTATTTGCTGAATAATCAGCTAACCGATTTTAGTTTAGAGCCTGTTGTTGACGGCATGCTGGTTGCTAACCGGGTTGAGGGCGGTAAGAGGCCGCGCAGTTCCATGGCGCCGGTGATGGTGTTTGATGCCGACAATCAGCTGAAACTGGTGATAGGATCGCCAGGCGGCAGCCGGATAATTAATTATGTGGCGCAAAGTCTGGTTGCGGTTTTGGATTGGCAGCTTGATGTACAACAAGCCCTGAATTTGGCCCGCTTTACCCATCGCAATGATTATCTGGCGCTGGAAGCCGGTACTGAGCTGGTAGAACTAGCGCCGGCACTGCAGCAGCTGGGTTATCAGGTACAACTGCAGGATCTGAATAGTGGTTTACACGCCATTGAGGTCAAGCCAACCCAGCTTGAAGGTGCTGCCGATCCCAGACGTGAAGGGCGGGTAGCCGGATTTTAACAAGGAATACCTTATGATACAGCAACAACAAGTGGATGCCGTACTGATCCTGAGTATGCAACGCTTTGACAAGAAAAATGCGCTGAACTTACAGATGTACCGCGAGTTATCTGCGGCTTTACAAAGTGCGGCGGCAAACCCGGCGATCAAGGTCGTGCAGCTGCAAGGCAACGAACACTGTTTTAGCAGCGGTAATGATCTGAAAGATTTTTTATCGGCCGGCGAATTAAATCGCCAGCATCCGGTGGTGGAGTTTCTGTATACCGTCGCCGCCTTTCCCAAGCCGCTGGTGGCTGCAGTAGCGGGGTTAGCGATTGGGATCGGTACCACGGTGTTACTACACTGTGATCTGGTTTACGCGGCGCCGGACTGTCGTTTTCAATTGCCCTTTACCCAGTTGGGGCTATGTCCTGAGGCAGCTTCCAGTTTGTTGTTACCACAAATCGCCGGTTACCAGCGTGCGGCACAATATTTACTGTTAGGCGAGGCTTTTAGCAGTGAGCAGGCGGCAGCCTTTGGCCTGGTAAATGAGATTGTGCCCGCCGCGCAGTTACTGGCGCATGCAGCCAGCAAAGCGCAAGCATTAGCGGCGTTACCGGCGCAGGCAGTACTGGTTAGCAAAGCGCTGTTAAAAGCCAATAGTAAACAAACAGAACACGCGATAGCGACGGAGTTGGCCGAGTTTCAGCAGCTCTTGCAAAGCGACAGTTGTCAGCAACGATTACAGGCTTTCTTCAGCAGAAAATAGACAGTTACAAGCAGACGCCGGCAGGGGGGCCGGCGCGCGGCGCTTAACGGATGCTGGTACTGAATTTATCTGCCTGCACTTCGCTGACCAACCAGCTACCGCGCTGGCGGACTAATTGTACGGTACGCACTTCCTGCACCCTTTTACCATCGAACTCACCATCCAGAATTAGTTGGATATTGGCATCGTTCTGATATTGCTCGCGCAGGTTACGGCCACTGCGGTTGACATTAATTTGCACGCTATCAAAATTCATATTGTATAAGATGCGCCCAGCTTGTCGCGCTGTACCGTAAGATGCCAGCAATTTTGCGTAATCAGCAGTCGCCATACTTTTGGCTTTGTCTAAATCCTTCGCGTTATAAATAGCGTCGAAAAAGGCTTCAGCTACGCTTTCCGGGTTGCCCTGTTGGGGGCTCAGTTGAGTCTTGCCGTCGCAACCTGATAGCAACAAAGCAGCCAATAACAGCAGGCAATATTTTTTTAGCATTATGTGTTCACCTGTAAGGGCAAGCCTGAGCCTGCAGTTTTTCGCTAGCAAAATTGTGCGACTATTTAAGCTGGGTGTAAAGTAAAAAGGCCGCTAAGGCGGCCTTTTTACTTATGCCGGCGTTAAGCCTGCATGATTAGTAACGATGACTATGCACTAAGTTCTTGTTCACTAAACACATTTGCAAACAATGGGCTAGTCAGGTAACGCTCAGCCGCGCTGGCCAGTACTACGACAATATTCTTACCCGCGTACTCTGGTAATTCCGCCAGGCGAGCGGCGGCCACAACGGCCGCACCTGAGGAAATACCGGCCAGAATACCTTCTTCCTTCATCAAACGGTGCGCCATGGCAATGGCGTCATCGCTGCTGACTTGCTCAACGCGGTCAATTAAATCCAGCTCTAACACCGACGGGATAAAACCGGCGCCAATGCCCTGGATTTTATGCGGACCTGGTTTTAATTCTTCACCGGCTTTGGCCTGGGTAATCACCGGCGATTCCACTGGCTCCACGGCGACACTGACCAGCGGGTGATTTTTTTCCTGTTTAAAGAAACGGCTGACTCCGGTAATAGTACCACCGGTACCGACGCCGGCGACAAAGACGTCAACCTGACCATCCAGATCATGCCAGATCTCCGGGCCAGTGGTTTCAAAGTGAATTTGTGGGTTGGCCGGGTTATCAAACTGGCCGAGGATTAAATACTTATCCGGATTAGAAGCCTGAATTTCTTTGGCTTTTTCAATAGCGCCCTTCATCCCTTTCGGGCCTTCGGTTAGCACCAGATTGGCGCCCAGTGCCTTTAACAGCTTACGGCGTTCTAAACTCATGGTCGCCGGCATGGTCAGGGTTAGTTTATAACCGCGGCTGGCGGCAACAAAGGCCAGCGCAATACCGGTATTACCCGAGGTAGGCTCTACCAGCTCTTTGTCAGCGGTTAAGATGCCACGTTTTTCGGCATCCCAAATCAGCGCCGCGCCTAAGCGGCACTTGACGCTGAAGCTGGGGTTGCGTGCTTCAATCTTGGCATAGACATTCGCGCCTTTAACCACGCGGTTTAATTTGACCAGCGGGGTGCGGCCGATCGACAATGAGTTATCTGCGTATACATTTGCCATAAAAAACTCCAGAATCAGAAGATATTGGTTATAAGAATACGCGTCTTAATAAAAAACTGAAGAAGCATTTGGCTATAAGTTATAGCGGATTGCACTTTAAGCTATGGAAGTTATAAGCTGAGGAAGTTATGTCATTTCAGAGTACTGAAAATTATATTGTCTCCGATGAACTGGCGCTGGCAGTAAATGCGGCTATGACGCTGCAAAAGCCGTTACTGTTAAAGGGCGAGCCGGGTACCGGTAAAACCCGGTTGGCGGAAGAGCTGGCCCAGAGCCTGGGTGCAGAACTGATCCAGTGGCATATCAAGTCCACAACCAAAGCCCAGCACGGCCTCTACGAGTACGACGCAGTATCGCGGTTACGTGATAGCCAGCTCGGCAGTGACAAGGTGCATGACATTGCCAACTACATTAAGCCGGGCAAGCTGTGGCAGGCCTTTACGGCACAGCAGCGGCCGGTGTTGTTAATTGATGAGATTGATAAAGCCGACATTGAATTTCCAAACGATTTATTGCACGAGTTGGATCGGATGAGCTTCTATGTGCATGAGACCGGGCAGCAGGTCAGTGCCGCGCAGCGGCCTATTGTACTGATCACCTCGAATAACGAAAAAGAGCTGCCCGATGCCTTTTTGCGCCGCTGTTTTTTTCATTATATCCGCTTTCCGGATGCCGACATTCTGCGCAAGATTGTGGCAGTGCATTTCCCGCAGATCCGTCAGCAGCTGCTTAGTACTGCGCTGGACGTCTTTTTTGAACTACGCGAGCTACCGGGGCTGAAGAAAAAGCCCTCGACGTCTGAATTACTGGATTGGTTAAAACTGCTACTGGCAGAGCAGATCCCGGCTGAAGTGTTACAGCAAAAGCAACAGCAGGGCGGCCTGATGCCGATGTTTGGTGCCCTGTTAAAGAACGAGCAGGATGTACAGCTGGTTGAAAAGCTGGCCTTTTTGGCCAAGCGGCAAGGGCGTTAAATGCTGGTCGAGTTCTTTTTTACGCTGCGTAAATATGGCCTGAAAAGCAGTATCACTGAGCTGCTGGATTTACTGCAGGCGTTGCAGCAGCAGGTGATTTTTGCCGATACCGAAGCTTTTTATCAGCTGGCCCGGCTGACACTGGTCAAAGATGAAAGCCAGTACGATAAGTTTGACCGGGCTTTTGCCGAGTATTTCGAGGGCGTCGCAGCGATAGATTTGGCCAGCCAGATCCCGGATGATTGGTTAATCCCGGATATTATTCGCCAGCTCTCGGCTGAGGATAAAGCGGCCTTGCAGGGGCTCGGTAGTTTAGAAGAGTTATTGAAGCAACTTCGCGAGCGTCTGGCTGAGCAGCAAAAGCGCCATGCCGGTGGCAATAAATGGATCGGTACCGGTGGCACCTCGCCCTTTGGCGCTTACGGCTTTAATCCGGAAGGGGTGCGGATTGGTCAACAAGGCAGTGGTGCGCGGCGCGCGGTAAAGGTGTGGGATAAACGCGAATTCAAAGATTTAGATAGCCAAAGCGAGTTGAATAACCGCAGTATTAAACTGGCGCTGCGTCAGCTAAGACGCTTTGCCCGCAGCGGTGCAGCGACCGAGCTGGATCTGAATGGCACCATTCAGGCTACGTCTGAGCAGGGCGGTTATCTGGATCTGCGTTTTATACCAGAGCGGCATAATGCGGTTAAGGTGCTGATGCTGTTTGATGTCGGTGGCTCGATGGATGATTATATTGAGCTGTGTCAGCAAGTCTTTGCTGCCGTGCGCACCGAGTTTAAACATCTGGAGTTTTTTTACTTTCATAACTGTGTCTACGAAGGCGTCTGGCGCAACAATCAACGCCGCCATACCGAGCAAGTCAGTGTGCTGGATCTGATCCATACCTATGGCAGTGACTATAAACTGATTTTTGTCGGCGATGCCACTATGGGCCCCTATGAAATTGATTACCCGGGCGGCAGCGTCGAACACTGGAATCAGGAGCCGGGCCGGCTTTGGTTAGAGCGGCTGCTGGCACAGTATCCAAAAGCGGTCTGGCTAAACCCGCAACCTGAGCAGTGGTGGCGGCATTATCAGTCAATCAGTATTATTAAAGACATTATGCAGCAGCGGATGCAGCCGTTAACGCTGGAAGGGTTAACCCAGGCCATTAAACTTCTCAGTTAAGCGCAATGCAAAGATGCAGTAAGGATAAAACGAAGCGAGACAGATGTTGACAGTAGAATTGGCAGTAATTTTGTTAAATGCGGTGTTGTTGCTGCTGGCCTACTTCTGGTGGTATCCCAGAGTAGCCGGCGCTGATCTGCGTAAAGTGGCGGTATTTGATACCCTGATAACGCTGCTGGCGTTGCTGATTGTCGGCTCCCGCTTCTGGGGCACGGAGCAAGCCTTTGAACTCTTTGGTTTTCATACTAATTGGTTCTGGTTTACTCTGGTGACTTATCTGATCCTGGAAACGCCGCTGGCCATCTGGTACGTTCGCCGCTACGGTCCGCCGCGCTAGCGGCTTATTCCGGTTCGGCTTGTTGTCTGGCGCGACGTAGCGCTGCTTCGTCACTGGCCGCCTGAATTTCACTGAGGATAGCATCAAGATCGACAGCGCCTTGCTGCTCGTTGTAGCAGCCGGTTAAGGCGTGCTCGGGGTCGAGATTGCCGGCTTCAAATAAGGCCCAGATTTCATCGGCATAGCGGGTTGCCGCCAGCTCCGGCGCGAAGCGGGCATAGTAGGCGGTAATATTGTCGACATCGCGTTTCAGCATCCAGCGCGCATTATTATTGGCCGCGGCATCCACTGCCTGGGGTAAGTCAATAATCACCGGCCCCTCGCTGCCCTGCAGTACATTAAACTCAGACAGATCGCCATGCACCAGGCCTACTGCCAACATCTGCAGTATGGCTTGCATCATCTGATGATGGTCTTGCCGTGCCTGTTCTGCCGTTAAGCTGATGTCATTTAAGCGTGGCGCGACATCACCCTCGGCATCGACCACCAGTTCCATCAGCAGCACGCCATCATAGCAACCGTAAGGCGTCGGCACCCTGACACCGGCAGCGGCCAATTTAAACAGAGCATCGACTTCAGCCGATTGCCAGCTTTCTTCAGCCTGCTCGCGGCCAAAACCTGAGCCTTTTTCCATCGCTCTGGCGCGACGCGAGTTTCTGACTTTACGGCCTTCCTGATATTGGGCGGCCTTTTTAAAGCTGCGCTGGCTTGCGTCTTTATAGACTTTGGCACAGCAGATCCGCCCGGCGCTTTGCACGACATAGACGGACGCCTCTTTGCCACTCATTAAGGCATAATGCACTTCATCAATTAAGCCTTCCTCCAGCAGAGGGTGTAAGCGGGCTGGCGTTTTCATAGTGTAGCCTTAGCAGAGTGGAGAGGAGTCAGACCGGTGCCGGAGTGCGCTCTGGGCACCGTCTGAGCATTGCGCTTAGAGTTCAAGATAGTGCGGCCAGCCCAGTAGCGGGCTTTGCAGGCCTTGTTTATGTTCGAACGCATCCAGCTTTTCCGGGCTGGCATCGGTTTGCTGCAATTTTTGATAGTCGCGGCAAAAATGTAGGGTACGCAGCAGCGCCGGAATAAAATGCTGGCCCAGATCAGCGCGGATTGCGTCGGCGTTAGCCTTGGGTAAGGCCGATAGCACTGCCTCGGTTTGTAAGCTAAGGTAGGTATCGTTAAACCAATGTTCGGCCAGGCTGATTTGCCGCAGGCGTTTTTTCAGATCCTGCTTCACTTTGTCGCCACTACAGAGCGCGCGGTACAGCACGATTTCGGCCAGCACTTCTTCCAGACTAAAGTGTTCAAATTCGTCAAAAACCTGCTGCTGGTAAAAATGTTGCCGTAACAGCTGCATCGCCTGATGCCGGTGATGTTCAGTCAGGGCTTGCTGATAAGCCAGCCAACCTGGCCAGTCTTCAGCATCCGGCGGCGAGGAGACTTGCTGTAATAGCTGTTCATCGACGTCGCCATATAACGAGGCCTTGCCTGGAACTTTCTTGCTGACCAGACTTAACATCGACCAGCCTTTTTGAAAGGGCTTAACCACGCCCTCCGGGCTTAGCAGCAGATCTAGCGCCTGTCTGGCATCCCCATCTGACAAGGCCTGCAGGCCCAGACTGGTGATACCAATCACATCGTGTGCGGCCTGTTCTAACAGATGCATCTTGTACTTATTGTAGAATTTATCTGCAAACTTCAGGCTCATCAGCACCGCTTTGCTTTTGATCTGTTGCAGCTGTTCGGCACTGAGTTGTTGCTCAGCGCGTGCTAAGGTCAGGACCTGGCTTAAAAATGGGCCGGCACCCTGCTCACGTACTACTAACTGCATTGAAAAGTCCTTTAATCCAGAAAACTGAACATATCGTCGACTTCGGCAAACTCATCTTCGACCTTGTTCTTTTCTTTCGCCTGCATCACCAGTTCAGTGGCAAATTTGCTGATGATGGCCTCCCAGCCCGATTTCTCATCGCGGATCAAGGCTTTGATCGAGGTTTCAACCTTAGGGGTCAGTTGCCGGATCAGCGCCAGTAAACTTTTCGGATCATCATAGCCAATATTGTGCGCATCTTCCGCTAGTTGCCGCTCGGTATAGCTTTCGGCTTCTTCCAGATGTTCCTCATCTTCGTACAGCTTATCTTCCCAGTAGTTTTCATACTCAAGAATTTCACCGCGATAGATCTCAATAAAGGGGATCGACAGATAAAACAGACCCGCCGGATCTTCGGCTATGCATTCCAGAATTTCTGCCTGTTTTTCTTCGTTGTCCTGAGTGCGGATCAGGTAGGTCAGAAAGTCGAAAGTATGTTGCTTCAGTTCTTCGGCATTATTTTTGATTTTCTCTTCCCAATACAGCGGTTGCTGGCAGACGATGTCGCGGATTTTCTCCGGCGTCATTAACTCGGAAATAATCGAAGGGAACGAGAGATCATGCTGGCTGTTAATTTGCGTCAGGGTCACGATATCAATTTGTTCAATGACCTCGGACAGCTGCTCATCGCTCATGGTATTGGCAATGATCTCGAAGCGTTCGCTGGCTTGTTTCGGCTCCACCAGCGCCAGTTGTTTAATTTCATCAGCCGCGATTTTAATCAGCTCAGTACTCATTATTAGCCCTCGTGCTTAAAGCGGATTTCATCGTATTGATCGTCGTAGCCTTCTTCATCGCTATCCTCTTCATCGGCATAGGGATCATCATAATCCGCCATATCCTCATCATTTTCATCGTCTTGATAGTCGTCGGCTTGGTCGGTGTCTCGCGATTTGGCAGGTAAAGGCTTATCCTGGCTAAGTAAATACAGCGCAGCGCAGGCCTCAATTAAGACGCTTTCTGAGTAGGCCCGGATGGCTTTAACTAAGGCCAGATCGGCATTATTAAAGGCAACTGAGACTTTAAATTCGTCCCAGGACGGCACCTTGCCGCTGCTGAGCCATTGTTGCCATTTGAGCTTAGCGGCGCTCGGGAACTGCACCCGGCCAAACAATGCCATCGGCAGGTATTCCGGTACCGACTCCAGCATTTCCGGATCGGCCAGCAATACGGCTTTCATTTTGCTGGTAAATTGTTCCAACGCTTTCGGCTGCTCGGGATCGATATAGGAGTCCATATTTTCCCGGGCATCGGTTGTTAGCTGTTTAATTTTCGCCAGATTAAGTTTGGTCGCCATCTTGGTCTCACGCGTAATATTCGTCCCACAGCTCGCGCATTGCCGCGGCCGGGTCATTCACAATAACGTTGTTAAAGTCTTTTAAAAAGGCACTGCGCTGTTTCGGATCGGACAGCACCTCGTAAGCGGTTTTTACCTGCTGTAGCTGTGTCGCGGCCCGTTGTTGTTCATCTTCCGACAAACCATGCAGTTTATCCGGATGATATTTATTGGCCAGCCGCCGGTAAGCTTTTTTGATGTCTTCGTCACTGGCATTCGTTTTTACGCCCAGGATCCGAAAATGATTTTGCATCGCTGTGGTTCCTCAGATCGCTAACGGTTAAGCGCCTTGCGTCGCTAATCTGTCGCGCAGCTATGATAAAGGGCTGATCATAGCAGATTGCACTGCTCAGCACATAGCAGGAGTTTTTTTAAATCGCCCCCTTGTTTATCGCCGGGCGCACCGTCATCATAAGCAGCATAACTGCAATCTGCTGCAGTTGTTGTCGTTGGCGGGAAGTGATGCGCTGGTTCAGTGGTTTAGCCATTTTGTTGTACCTGAGTTTATTGTGCACGCCGCAAGGCTTTGTGGTGCACGATTTACGTCTGGCACCACTGGCCGATCAGCAACTGACAGCTGTTACCGCCAAACCACATAGCCTAAATGAGCGCACTCTGGCTGCGGATGACAATGATGACGTTGTCAGCGGTGGCGAAAACGTCGCCCCGGCTGTTACCGCACAGCCGGTAGTCACTGCCTTACCTGCTTTTGCTGCTGCCGGCTTTTATCGGTATTTCAGCGCCCGTGCCCCGCCACAACCCTAATCCTTATCGTTAAGTATCTATATTGGGCGCCCTCTGGGTTTGCCTGTGCTTGGGTTTATGGTGATGGAGCTGTTATGCAGCTATTTCGTAATGATCTGTCGATCAATTTTATGCGTTGGCGTTGGCTGGCTGTGGCACTGTCCGGCCTTTTAGTAGTGTTGTCTTTAGTGTTATTACTGACCCGCGGTTTGAACTGGGGATTGGATTTTACCGGTGGTACTGTGCTGGAGCTTAGTTTCGCGCAGGCGGCTAACCTTGATCTGCTGCGGCAACAGCTGACGCAGGCCGGCTATGCCGAGGCGGTAGTGCAGTTTTTTGGCAGTACCCATGATGTGTTGGTGCGGTTACCGTCAGAGGCGGGCGCAGTGCAGCAGCAAGTCGGGGACCAGGTGTTTCGTGCCTTACAGGCGCAGAGCGAGGTGGCAATGACGCTGAGCCGGGTCGAGTTTGTCGGGCCAAGCGTGGGTGAAGAGTTAAAACAGGATGGTGGCCTGGCCGTATTGGTCGCATTGCTGGGGATCCTGGTGTATGTTGGCTTTCGTTTTGAATGGCGGCTTTCGCTAGGCGCGGTCTTGTCGCTGGCGCACGATGTGATCCTCACCCTGGGGCTATTTTCGCTGTTACAAATGGAATTTGACCTGACAGTGCTGGCGGCCATTTTGGCGCTGATTGGCTACTCGATTAACGATACGATAGTCGTATTTGACCGGGTAAGGGAGATGTTCCGCAAGCTGCGTGACGAAACGGTGTTAGAGACCATCAATCAGGCGATCACCTCCACCTTAAACCGTACAGTGATCACCTCACTAACGACCATGCTGGTACTGGTGGTATTGTTTTTTAAAGGTGGGGCGCTGATCCACGGCTTTGCGACAGCACTGCTGTTTGGTATTGCCGTGGGTACCTATTCGTCAGTCTATGTCGCCAGCGGTGTGGCAGTGTTGCTCGGACTAAGCCGCGAAGACCTATTGGCCCCTAAACCCGTTTCTGAGCAGGAAGAGCTGCAGCCTTAGGCTGCAGCAGCAATTTAATACCAACGCGGGTCAAGCTGTAGTTTAAACAGCAGTGGCGAAAACTGCTGAAACGCCGCCGCATTATCCGGACATTGAATATTCTCCGGATAATGCCGCTTCCATGGGTCGTTGACGAGCACCACCTGATCACCTACCACGGCAACACCCTCGATTGAGGTATTAGCCAGCGGTTCATAGGCCGGGCAGCTGCTGTCTGGACGGGTAGGCGCGTAAAAGCGCAGTGGAACCACCTTTGCCGGTTGCTGTCGGCTTAAATCCAGCACCCAGAGCTGATCATCATTGCGTGCCGCAGCCAGCAGATAGCCGGGATGCCCCTCTTTTCTGGCTGGTAGAAAGTCCAGACCATTGATCGGGTGATCTTTGGCATCCGGTACCGGCAGCGGCAACTTAAGGTCGGTAACCTTCACAAAATCATCGCTGAGCCAGAAATCGTCGCTATAGGGCGTGACAAAGATCATCGGTGCATTGGCCTGATTTTTCTCCAGCGCCAGATACAGGTTACGCTGATTATCAAACGCCAGGCCTTCAATGCCATCATTCGGGAAGTTACCGACCTGAGCTGCTGCCGGGAACTGTACTGGCCGCACTGCCACGACTTCGGCAAAGCTTAAGGCTTTATCGGTACGGATTTTTACCAGTAAGGTCGGATAGGCGGTGGAATGGGTAACGCCGAAGCGCCGGGCGCAATCTGCGGTTAAGTGAAATTTGCTGGAGTCTTCGGTGACGCTGATTAGCGTGCTGTCGTCCAGGCGATCCCAGGTCAGGGATTCCCAGTCTGGATCGCCGGCTAACAGCTCGGCAAAGCAGCTCTGTTTTAGCGCCGGGTTAACGTTAATGGCAAGAGGCGGGGCGACCAGTTGCCCGGTCGCCGGGTTGATCCGTAGCAGCTTGTTTCTAAGCGCCGGGGTCGCGCTATTATCGCCAATATGCACCAGTTCACCATGGCGGTAGGTTAAACCTGAACTTTGTGGGTCCGGGATCGTCTGCCCGTTGCCATCGGTCAGCCATTGACCAGCGAGATGTTGCTCGGTTAACCATAGCGCAGGCGTATCTGCCGCGACAGCAAGGCTGCCAGCAAGGTTGAGAATGCAGCCAGCGGCGAAAAGTAAAGATGTAACAGCAGGTTTCATTAGCGAATAGTCCTGAAATAAAAGGCGTATTCTGCCAGTGTCGGATGACAATTCAAGTTTTGCTGCGCTACGGGCAACAAAAAACCCGGCGGACCGGGTTTAGTTTGTTAGTGCTTGGCTGGGTTTACGCCTGGCGGTGCGGTTAATAACCCTGAGCGTGTACATCGCGCACGGCACGACCAGACGGATCCGTCAGCTCGGCCATTTTGGCATCCCAGGCCAGAGCTTCCGGCGTAGAGCAGGCGACGGATTTACCGCCCGGTACACAGGCAATGGCTCCGGCATGCGGGAAGTGCTCTTCAAAGATCACCCGATAGTAATAGGCCTCTTTGCTGTCCGGCGTATTGACCGGGAAGCGGAAGCTGGCGGTCGCCATCTGCTGATCACTGATCTCTTTCGCGGCATGGGCTTTCAGGCTGTCGATCCAGTTATAGCCAACGCCATCTGAGAATTGCTCTTTCTGACGCCACAGGATTTCATTCGGTAGCAAACCATCAAAGGCCTGACGCAGGATATGCTTTTCCATCTTACCGCCACCGCACATCTTCGCTTGCGGGTTTAAACGCATCGCCACGTCCATAAATTCCTTATCCAGGAAGGGCACCCGGGCTTCAATACCCCAGGCTGACATCGCTTTGTTGGCGCGGTTACAGTCGAACATATGTAAGCGCTCCAGCTTACGCAGCGTCTCTTCGTGGAACTCTTTGGCGTTGGGCGCCTTATGGAAATACAGATAGCCGCCGAAGATTTCGTCCGAGCCTTCGCCCGATAACACCATCTTAATGCCCATGGCTTTGATTTTCCGGGCCATCAGATACATCGGGGTAGAAGCGCGGATGGTGGTAACGTCATAGGTTTCTAAATGATAAATCACATCACGCAGCGCATCTAAGGCTTCCTGCACACTAAAATGGATGGTGTGATGCACAGTACCGATGGCGTCCGCGACCTTTTGCGCAGCCGCCAGATCCGGTGAGCCGGGCAAGCCGACGGCAAAAGAGTGCAAGCGTGGCCACCAGGCTTCGCTTTGATCATCATCTTCAACCCGGCGTTTGGCAAATTGCTGAGCAATTGCCGAAATCAGTGATGAATCCAGACCACCGGATAACAGCACGCCATAGGGGACGTCTGACATCAGGTGGGTTTTGACACTGTGTTCCAGCGCGGCTTTTAACTCCGCTTCGCTGGCCGGATTATCTTTTACTGCGTCATAGGACATCCAGTCACGCTGGTAGTATTTACGCAGCTCACCGATTTTGCTGTCAAAGTAATGACCCGGTGGGAATTCTTTAATTTGCTTGCACACCGGCACCAGCGCCTTTAACTCTGACGCTACAAATAACTGACCATGCTCGTCATAGCCATAGTACAGCGGAATAATACCAATATGATCACGGGCGATCAGGTAGCGGTCTTGTTCTGCGTCATACAGCACAAAAGCGAACATGCCATGCAGGCTGTCGATAAACTCAGCGCCATGCTCTAAATACAGCGGTAGAATGACCTCACAATCCGACTTGGTTTTAAACGGATAGGGCGTGGCCAGGTTTTTTTCCAGTTGTTTGTGATTGTAGATCTCGCCATTCACTGCCAGAATGTGATTTCGATTATCATTAATGAGGGGTTGGGCACCATTTTCAGTATCTACGATGGCCAGGCGCTCGTGCACCAGAATGGCATTGTCGTTATTCCAGATCCCGGACCAATCCGGGCCACGATGACGTAATAACTTAGATAACTGCAGCGCCTGCTGGCGCAATGCTTTAACATCGGTTCTGATGTCAAGCACCCCAAATATCGAACACATGATAACCTCTGATAATCAAATTAATAACACATAGTTTGGCAGTATGTACGTCTAAACGTACCCCCTGACTGTGCCATGCCCGCTTAAAATTGCAAGTGCTTTTTGGGCTGCTGGGCGAAATTTATCACTGCTCCGATTACTGAAAGTCAACAATGCTGAAAAATTCATCAAAAAGCCGTTTTACCCCACCTGCCGACTGGTCTGCCGCCTTACTAACGGCCAATCCAATCTTTGCTGATTTGGTGGCGCGTTTTCCACTGCAAAACCAGAGCCAGTGGCCTGAACCAGCTCAGCTCAATAACTGGCGTAGTCATACCGACTTTAGCTTTGTTGAAAATGCCTTACTGGAGCAAGATGGCCGTTATTATGAAGACTTTATTTTTGCTACCCGGCAAATTCCGACCCGGGCAGCAAACTGGCATGACTTTTTTGGGGCGCTGATTTGGTGTTTGCTGCCCCGCAGTAAGGCGCTGTTAAACCAACTGCATATTGCGGAAATGGCTAGACATGGTCAAAAACAGCGTACGCCGCTGCGCAATAAGCTAACGCTATTTGATGAGTGCGGTGTGGTACTTTGTCTGGAACCCTCAGCCCTGGCACATGCCGGCTTACTGCGCGATCACCAGTGGCAACAAAGTTTTTGGCTGCAGCGAGCTGACTGGTGGCAGGGTGTGCGGCCGCTGATCTTTGGTCATGCCATCTATGAAATGGCGACTGCGCCCTTTCTGGGACTGACGGCCAAAGCGGTGTTTATCGAGGTGCCTGCTGGCTTTAGTCAGTGGTCTTTAACAGATGCTTACACTTTTCTCGATGAAAAGCTGGCGCTGCAAATTGCTAACAATCACTTACTGCTTGATAATCTGCAGCTAACACCGCTACCCTTGCTGGGGGTACCAGGCTGGTACGCTGCAAATCAACAGGCGGAGTTTTATGCAAATACGGATTATTTTCGTCCACGTAGAAGGCCATAACAGGACAGGCAGATGATTGAAATAAAAAATCTGGCCAAGGCATTTGCCCTTGGTAAAGGCAGCAAGTTATCCGAGACGGAAAAGCAGGATGTGCGTTATGCCGACAAGGAGTTCCGCTCAGTACGGGATGTCAGTTTTCATTGTGGGCAGGGTGAAGTATTGGGTTTATTAGGCCCTAACGGCGCCGGTAAAACCACCACCTTGCGGATGCTCTCTACGGCGCTGAAACCGGATGCCGGCTCGGTACTGATAAATGGTGTCGATGTGCTGCGCGAGCCGGTTAAAGCACGTAAGCAAATCGGTTTTTTATCGGCCGATACCGGCCTGTACGGCAAGCTGAGTGCCTATGAAAATATTGCCTATTTTGGCCGCCTGCACGGCATGAAAGAGGTGGCGTTAAAACAGCGTATTGATGAGTTGTTCACTATGCTGAATATGCATGACTTCGCCAGCCGCCGTGCCGACAATATGTCGACCGGTATGAAACAAAAAACTGCTATTGCCCGCGCCGTGGTGCATTCGCCGAAGGTGGTGATTCTGGATGAACCTACCACCGGGCTGGATATTATGACGGTACAGACGGTGCTGGATTTTATTAAAGGCTTAAAACAAGTTGGCACGCCGGTGATTTTCTCCACTCACCATCTGGATGAAGTAGCCAGCTTATGTGACCGGGTGGTAGTAATTGATAAAGGGATCAGCGCATTTTCCGGCGATCTGGCAGAATTTAAAGCCCTGGCGCCGGCTGGCGATTTACGTGACGCCTTTTTAAGCGTGCTAAAACAACAACCCCGCGAGCAAGGAGCAGCCTGATGTGGCAGGTTTATTTAAAAGAATTAACTGAACTGATGCGTGATCGCAAAACCCTGATTTTTGTGATCTTACTGCCAATTTTTATTTTCCCGGTGATTTTCGGTGTGATGGGGTTGGTGCTATCGTCGACCACGGCCAAAGCGATGCAGGAGCAACACAAGTATGTGATTGTAAATGGGGACCAAGCGCCGGAATTTGCCGAAGCCTTGTTTTATCATAAGAATTTTAAACGGGTTGAGTCTACGCTGACTGCGCCGGAGGATCTGATTGCCGCTATCCGCGCTGGCGAGTTTGCCGTGGCGGTGGTGATCCCGGATGATTTTCAGGCTAAACAAAATGCGGTGGAACAAAGCCAGTGGCAGCTGATTTATAATCAGTCCAGTCAGCTGGATTTTATGTCGCGTTACTTTAACGAATTACTGGAAAACTATACCGGCCAGCTACAGCGCCAGTCTTTATCTGCGCTGGGGGTCGATCCGGTAAAACTGACCGCTATTTTAAAACCGGTGTCGGTACAGAAAGTCGATACGGCCGATAAACGCGAAAATATCGGTGAGAAGTTTGGCGCGCTGATCGCCTATATCCTGATCCCGCTGTGTTTGCTGGGCGCTTCCTATCCCGCTATTGATATGGGCGCCGGTGAGAAAGAGCGCGGTACCCTGGAAACGCTGTTGATCTGTCCGGTTAGCCGCTCGGCCATTGTATTGGGTAAATTCTTAACGGTACTGACTACCGGTCTGGCCGGTGCACTGATTACCGTCGCCAGTTTCGGGATCTGGGGTGCCGTTATCGGATCCTTTGCCGGTTTTGCCGTGGTGCAGGAGGCGATGGGAGCGATCGCGACCGTCGAGCTGCTGCTGATCTTCCTGATGATCGTGCCCACCTCAGCCATTTTTGCCTCTTTGTTGTTGGCGATCTCTATTTACGCCAAAACCTTTAAAGAAGCGCAGAACTATATGAGCCCGTTGTCAATTCTGATGTTTGTGCCGCTGGCTGCCGCCATGATGCCAGGGGTAGAGCTGACCACCAAGACCGCGATGATCCCGGTGATGAATGTGGCACTGGCCATTAAAGAGCTGATTAAGGGCACCGCTGATGGCAGTATGATTGCGCTGATTTTCGGAGCGACAGTGGCGTTGGCCGCTGCCTTGATTGCGTTCTGTGTGCACTGGTTCCAACAGGAAAAGGTGCTGTTCCGGTAACAGTAGACTTTTTATCCATCAGCATCAAAAAGCTATTGATAACGATTCGCAATAATATTATTATGGCTCAGTTTTCTGAGAAGAGGCTGCGCCATGTTTGTTTGTATTTGCAAAGCGGTAACGGATAAAGCGATTAAGCAAGCGATTGCTGATGGTGCTGAGTCTATGCGTGATTTAAAGGCACAGCTGGGCGTAGCGAGTCAGTGCGGTAAGTGCGTATGCCAGGCACAACAGATCCTACATAATGAGCTGGTGAAACAGCAGCAATTAATCGATAGTCTGGCCAAGCCAGCAGCCTGAGCCATAATTAAACTGCAGTCTCAGCCTTTTAGTTATTCTCATTCTGGTTAAACAGCGCCATAATAAACCCTGATTTTACTCAGGGTTTTTGTTTTTTAGTTACAGACATTTTATCTCTCGTCAGGAGTAGCAAATGGATCAGATCAAACAGGTTGCGATAGTCGGTGGTGTGCATGGTAACGAGTTTTCCGGCATCTATCTGGTGAAACAGTATCAGCAGCAGCCAGAGCAGGTCAGTCGTCGCAGCTTTACTACCGAAACCGTTTGGGCCAATCCGGAAGCGCACTATGCCAATAAAAGGTATCTGCACAGCGATTTGAACCGTCAATTTAAAACCGTCGATCTGGCCAATCCCAATCTCTGCAATTACGAGCAAAGCCGCGCCAAGGTGCTGAATGCGCAACTGGGGCCCAAGGGTAATGCCCGCACTGATCTGCTGATTGATTTACATAATACCACCAGCAATATGGGCGCCTGCTTAATCCTGACTCAGGCCGGCCCGTTTTATAATAAGCTGGCTGCTTACGTCAAAATGAAAATGCCGGAAGCCATTATCTCGCGTGATGAGGATCATTTTGCCGCTGAAGAGCATGCGCTGATGTGTACGCTGGGGCGTTATGGTGTGCTGGTCGAGGTTGGGCCGCAGCCGCAATCGGTGTTGCGACAAGACGTGCTGGAGCTGATGCATCGGATGACGCAGCATATTTTGGATTTTGTCGAGCTGTACAATAACAATGCCTTGCCGGTACTGCCAAAACAAACCGAAGCTTTCCGCTACTTGCACAGTATCAAGTTACCCATGAACGAGCGTGGTGAGCGCATTGGTATGGTGCACAAAAATGTGCAGGACCGCGATTATCAACCGATTTACCCCGGTGACCCGCTGTTTACTCTGTTTGATGGCACTGTCGTAAAGTACGAGGGCGAGCAGGTGGTGTATCCGACCTTTATTAATGAAGCGGCTTACTATGATAATAATCTGGCGATGTCGCTGAATGAAAAAGTACTGATTGAACTTGAAGAATAACGTTACACTGATTAAATCTCCCGAATGCTTATTTGGTTACAGGATGTAATTTATGCTTAAGCCAGTTCTGCCGATCCTGTTGTGTGTTTTAGTATACACAAAGCTCTGCGCGGCAGAGCCTGGCAGAGAGGTCGTCTATCTTACCGAGCACAGTATGCCTGGCATTTTTCTGGATGCAGAGAGTAAGCCGGCAGGTCCTACTGTCGAGCTGGTTAAAGAGCTTAGCCGTCGGATGGAGCAGAGCGGATACTATTACTTGATGCCCTGGGCCAGAGCCATGCAGCGTGCACAGCAAACCCCACGCAGCATCCTGTTTGAGACAGTGCGTAATGCCGAACGCGAAGCCTTGTTTAAATGGGTTGGTCCGGTTAAGTTTTATGATATGTACTTGTATGGACCGTCTGATATTGCGGGATTAGGCTTAACCGCCGCTGAGCTCAGCCAGCGCTATATTGCTTGTGGCTACCGCGGTGCCTCTTATCACGCTGCGCTGGAAACCATGGGATTTGATGATGAAAAAAATCTGGTTCTGATGACCAGGGCTGGCGATTGTATCCAGATGTTAAAGCTTGGGCGGGCGGAGCTAACACCCTTAAACCGTTTACGCTATGGCGAGCGCTTTAGTGCCTTTGGCGTCGAACTGGCGCCACTGCACCCCATTCGTAATGTGGAGCTATATCTGGCGTTTTCACTGGACTTTAGTGATGAGGAAATTCAGCGCTGGCAATATCAATTGGATCAGATGTTTTTAGATGGTTCGGTGCGCCGTCTTTATCAGCAAGACTTTCCGGAAGAGTTGATCAACAGATTAGAGCAAGCCGCGGCAAAGTCCTTGCAACGGCGTGGTGCTAACTAGCTCGATACTGCTTCGACTCGCGGCGCTATAGCGCTATTCGGTTGCGGGTTATAGCGTGGTGTAGCTGGCTTTTTTCTGGATCAGCTCGATAGCATAGTTATCCGGATCCCTGACAAAAGCAATCTCTGTGGTCCCCCCCTTCACCGGCCCGGGTTCACGGCTAATGATGCCGCCTTTAGCACGGATTTTGTCACAGGCCTCATAAACATTATCTACTTCCAGCGCGATATGACCAAAGGCCGTGCCCAGCTCATAGCTGTCTACACCCCAGTTATAGGTCAATTCCAGCACCGAATTACTGCTTTCATCACCATAGCCGACAAAGGCCAGTGTATATTTATACTCCGGGTTTTCTGACTGACGCAGCAGCTGCATCCCCAGCACTTCAGTGTAAAAAGCGATCGACCTTTCCAGGTTACCGACCCGTAACATCGTATGTAGCATACGCATGCTTAACTCCTATTCGGTTTTTTCTTTAAATTCACACAGATCTTCGATTAAACAGCTGCCACAGCGCGGCTTTCGTGCCACGCAGGTATAGCGGCCATGCAGGATCAGCCAGTGGTGGACGTCTAGTTTAAACTCGGCCGGTACCACTTCAAGCAGCTTCTGCTCAACTTCGTCGACATTCTTACCGGGTGCCAGCTTGGTGCGGTTACTGACTCGGAAAATATGGGTATCCACGGCTATCGTCGGCCAGCGAAAGGCAGTATTTAGTACAACATTAGCCGTCTTACGGCCGACACCCGGCAGTGCCTCCAGTGCCTCGCGATCCTCGGGCACTTCGCCATTGTGCTGCTCGACCAGGATGCGGCAGGTTTTAATCACATTCTCAGCCTTAGTATTAAACAGGCCAATAGTTTTAATATAGTCTTTTACGCCATCTACGCCCAGTGCCAGCATCGCGGCCGGCGTACGTGCGACCGGAAACAGTTTACGGGTGGCTTTATTAACGCCGACATCAGTGGCCTGCGCTGAAAGCAGGACCGCAATCAGTAACTCAAAAGGTGAGCTGTATTCGAGCTCAGTAGTCGGGTTTGGATTGGCCGCACGCAGGCGGCTTAGCATAGCAATACGTTTGTTTTTATTCATGCGTTGTTTGTCTTATTGCACCGAGCCGGTAACCCGGGCGCGGGCAATACTGCCTTTTTCAATGATCTGCCGCTTAGCCAGGCGCTGGTCAATACTGTTCTTTAACGCAATCAGCAGCCCCATACCAATAAAGGCGCCTGGCGGCAGCATCGCCAGTAAGAAATGATTGTCGCTGTGAAATACTTCAATTCGCAGTACTCTGGCCCAGTCGCCCAACAATAGCTCAGCACCGTCAAACAAGGTGCCCTGACCCAGCAGCTCGCGCATGCCGCCTAACACCAGTAACACCAGTAAAAAGCCGAGCCCCATCATCAGCGCATCAATAGCGGACGGTAACACTGGGTTTTTCGACGCAAAGGCTTCGGCGCGGCCGATAATGGCGCAGTTGGTAACAATCAGAGGAATAAAGATCCCCAGTGATTGATAGAGCCCGAAGGTAAAGGCGTTCATCAGCAGCTGCACCACTGTCACAAAGCTGGCAATAATCAGTACGAAAATTGGGATCCGGATTTCGTTAGGTACGTGTTGGCGCACCAGAGATACCACGATATTCGAGCCCAGTAACACCAGTAGAGTTGCCAGGCCCAGCCCCAGCGCATTGGTTAGGGTACCTGTTACCGCTAACAGTGGGCAGAGCCCGAGTAACTGCACCAGGCCAGGGTTGTTTTTCCATAGCCCCTGCAGGCTAAGCTCTTTAAATTGACTCATGGCATGATCTCACAATTTGCCGTGGCGTCTGCCAGTTCCGGGTGTTGTTGCACGAAGCGGGCGGTGCGATAGATGGCATTAATAACCGCTCGGGGAGTAATGGTCGCGCCGGTAAACTGGTCAAAGTCACCGCCATCTTTTTTTACCGCCCAACGTTTGGCATCGGCCTCGGTTGCGCTCTGGCCGCTAAAGGCATAAATCCAATTATTTCGGCGGCTCTCAATTTTATCACCCAGCCCCGGTGTTTCCTGATGGTTCAGTACCCGGCTGCCCAATACTTCGCCGTCAGGTGTTACTGCAACCAGTAAATCGATATTGCCGCTGTAACCGTCCGGTGCTGTCGTTTCGACAATAAAGGCTTTTAGCTGTTGCTGAACGCGCCAACGGTATACCGCCTGTGCTGTGCTGCGCCCCAGCGCCTGAGGTGCCGTTACCTGGACACAATCGGCCAGTAGGGTGCGGACATCGGCTGGCTCGGGCAACACCTCCTGCAGGGTATTCATCCGGCTTAACAGCTGTTGTTCGGCAATGCGCTCTGCCGTGAGCTGATTTATGGTACCAAGAATAGCCACACAAAGCAGGGCGACCAGTGCCAGGATCAGGGCATTTTTACTGATAAAGCGGATCATTTCAGGTTCCGTTTTGCTTTGTGGCCATAGGTGCGGGGCCGGGTATAATAATCAATCAAGGGGACGCTCATATTGGCCAGCAGCACTGCGAAGGCAAAGGCATCCGGATACCCGCCATAGCTACGGATCAGGTAGACCAACAGACCAATTAAAGCGCCATACCAGAGGCGGCCTTTATCGGTAGTAGAGGCTGAAACCGGATCGGTGGCAATAAAAAAAGCCGCCAGCATAGTCGCGCCGCTAAACAGATGGAATAGCGGGCTTGGGCTGGCACCGGCTGAACCCAGCCAGAATAACAGCGAAGGCACGGCCAGACCTGCCAGTACGGCTGCAGGAATACGCCAACTGATCACCTTTTGTTGGATCAGTAGCAGTCCGCCCAGTAAGTACGCCAGATTCACCCATAACCAGCCGGCACCGGCAAAGCTATAAAATACCGGCCGTTGTAAGCTTTCTGCCAGCGTCATCCCGGCCGCGAGATCCTGACGCAAACTATCCAGCGGCGTCGCTTGTGTGCTGCCATCAATGCCTTGTTGTAGCTGCGACAAACTAAAGCCACTGCAGCTGTACTCGGTAAACACCATACAAAACGCATCGAGCGGGCTGAGGGCGACCGGTTGTAAACTGACCGACGGCAGCCACTGCGTCATCTGCACCGGAAAAGAAATAAGCAGCATGACATAGGCGGCCATCGCCGGATTAAACAGATTATTACCCAGGCCACCATACAGCTGTTTCACCATCACAATCGCAAAGGCCGTACCTATCACAATCAGCCACCAGGGCGCATAGGGCGGTATTGCGATCGCCAGCAGTACCGCGGTTACCAGGGCACTATGATCAAGCAGGCGCGGCAATACCGCTTTCTGGCGCAACCGGAGGATCAGGGCCTCGCAAAGCCAGGCGGTACAAATAGCCAGCAGCAGTTGCACCAGCACACCGTAGCCGAAAAAGACTGCCTGAACTGCTATACCGGGCAGGGCAGCCAGCGCCACCCATTGCATCAGACTGCTGGTGGTGCGTTGGTTATGGTGGTGTGGTGAGCTGGCTATTTTAAAGCTCATTCTGTTTTACTCTCTTCACTGTCTCGTTGTTCACTGTGTTGCTGCTCAGTAGTCTGCTGCTCAATACTCTGCTGCGCTTTACGGGCTTTGGCGCGGGCCAGGGCGGCGGCGACTGCGGCTTTACGCGGGTCCTCATTGCCGGCAGCGTCAGGCTGTATCGCAGTATCCGCTGCCTGGCGCTGCTGCTCTGTGGTCACAGCGATGTCTGCCACATCAGGCTTAACTATGGCTGTTTCTTGTGCCGGCGCTGCCGATTGCTTTGCTTTGGCTCTGGCCAGTGCTGCGGCAATAGCCGCTTTACGCGGATCTTCCGGCTTCGCAACTGCATCTGCGGCCACAGGCTCTGTTACTGTTGTTGCTGCGGTCGCTGTTACTGATTGTTTGGCTTTGGCTCTGGCCAACGCTGCAGCAATAGCGGCCTTGCGCGGATCTTGCTGTTCGGGTTCGGCAGCGATGGCAGAGGGTTCTGCCATGGTGCTATTGGTCTGCCCTGCTTGTCGGGCTTTGGCTCTGGCCAGGGCGGCGGCAACGGCGGCTTGGCGTGGGTCGGCTGCTTCTGGTGTTGTTGGCTCAGCGGCTGAGGTTTGCTCTACAGTAGGACTGGAAGCGGCATCTGCCTGACGCGCCTTGGCACGGGCGATGGCTGCGGCGACGGCAGCGGCTTTACTGTCCACCGAGCTGTCAGATGCACTGGCCAACGCGCTGTCAGCCGCACTGGCTGCGGCTGTAGCCTGTTTCTGCGCCTGATATTCGCGGGCTTGTTGTTTTTTTAACTCGCGTTCGGCCAGAATTTGTTGATGATCTTTGGCGCTCTCGGTTGCCTGCAGCGCTGCTTTTTCTGCTTGCTGGGCTTTAACCCGCGCCAGAGCTTCGGCAACAGTCTGGTTTTGATTCGGTTGCGTCTGTTGTCTGGCGGCCGCTAATTGTTGATTGCGCGCCAGGCGCTGCTGCTTCTCCTGCTCCAGCCGGGCATTGCGGGCTTCAAAGCGAGCTTTTGCCTGCTCCGCTTTTAAGGCTTCGCGTTGTTGCTCACGGATCTCAGCCTTGGCCACGCGGTAATATTGCACCAGTGGAATTTCACTGGGGCAAACGTAAGCGCAGGCACCACACTCTATACAGTCAAACAGGTTGTATTCCTGCAGCTTTACCGGATCCCGGGCCTTGCTGTACCAGAGCAGCTGCTGGGGTAATAGTGTAGCCGGACAGGCATCCGCACATTGGCCGCAGCGGATGCAGTCGAGCTCAGGGCCATTATCCGGTAATTCGTCACGGGTTGGTGCTAAAATACAGTTAGTGGTTTTTACAATGGGTACCGCCAGATCTGGTAGCGTAAAGCCCATCATCGGGCCACCCATAATGACTTTCTGCTGAGCTTCGCTTTGAAAGCCACAAAAATCCAACAAGGCACTGACAGGAGTACCCAGCAGTGCCAGCACATTTTGCGGCTGGCGCAGCGTTTCGCCGGTAACCGTAACAATACGCGAGATTAACGGCTGATCATCCAATACCGCCTGGGCAATGGCAAAGGCGGTGCCGACGTTTTGCATCACAATGCCGATATCAGCTGGCCGGCGGCCGGCGGGAACCTCTTTATTGGTGAGCAATTGGATCAGCTGCTTTTCACCGCCAGAAGGGTATTTAACCGGGACTTCCCGTACATAGTAGTGTTCGCGTTGGCTGCAGGCGGCCTTCAGGGCGGCGATTGCAATAGGTTTATCCGCTTCAATCCCAATCAGTACCGCCTTGGGGTTTAGCAACTGACACAGAATATCAATACCTTTGACGATGGTGGTAGGTGCTTCCTGCATCAGGGCATCATCGGCGCTGATATAGGGTTCGCACTCAACGGCATTAATAATCAGATAATCTACCGGCTGCTGCATTCCGGCTTTTAAATGCGTTGGAAAGCCTGCGCCGCCCATGCCGGCAATACCGCTATCCTGGATCCGCTCCAGTATTTGATGCCGGCTGCTGGTGGCAATATTCAGTGGCCGCCGCTCGCGCCATTCGTCTTTGCCATCCGGTACTAATACTATCACCGGCTCCGGTAAGGCTGAAGGGTGAGCGCTGGTATGCTGGCTGATACTATGAATAACACCTGAGGTTGGCGCATGTACCGGTACCGCCATAGAATTATCGGCGCTGGTTAAGGCTTCACCCTTGAGTACCCGTTGTCCGACAGCCACAATCAAACGGCCGGCAACACCAATATGCTGACGTAATGGCAGATAGAGCCGGTCTGGCAGCGGTAACTGCGCCACCGGCTTACTACTGGTTTGACTTTTCCGTACCGGCGGATGGATGCCACCGTGAAAGTCCCACAGGGTGCCGGCCTGAATTTGCTGAAATAAGGTTGGCAAATATTGTTACTCCACCATCTTAACCGGTATGGCCTGCAGATCCCATTTCCAGCGCTCCACAGAGTCGGCAACAGGGATCATATCAATACAATCGACCGGGCAGGGTTCAACACAGAGATCGCAGCCGGTACATTCATCGGCAATCACCGTATGCATTTGTTTTGACGCGCCGACGATGGCATCAACCGGACAGGCCTGAATACATTTGGTACAGCCGATACATTCATCTTCACGGATAAAGGCCACCCTTTTGATGGCAACTTCCTGCGCGGCATTCAGCGGTTTGGCTTCGACGCCTAACAATTCCGCTAATTTTTTAATGGTTGCCTCACCACCGGGGGGACATTTATTAATGTCATCGCCATTGGCGATGGCTTCAGCATAAGGTCGGCAACCAGGGTAACCACACTGTCCACATTGGGTTTGCGGTAGAATATCATCAATCTGCTCTACCAGTGGGTCGCTTTCGACTTTAAAGCGGATTGCTGCATAGCCGAGCAGTGCGCCGAAAATTAAAGCCAGGGTACCTAACGCCAGTAATGCATTGAATAAGGTCATAGCGCTTTCACCAGACCACTAAAGCCCATAAAGGCCAGCGACATCAGACCGGCGGTAATCATCGCAATGGCCGCGCCTTTAAAGGGTACTGGTACGTCAGCGGCGGCCAGCCGTTCACGCATGGCAGCAAACAGGATCAGCACCAACGAGAAGCCGACTGCCGCACCAAAACCATAGAGGGCGGAGTTAATAAAATTATGCCGGGCGTTGACGTTTAATAAGGCGACGCCAAGCACCGCGCAGTTAGTGGTGATCAACGGCAGGAAGATGCCCAGTAAACGATATAATCCCGGGCTGGTTTTATGCACTACCATCTCCGTAAACTGCACCACCACCGCAATCACCAGAATAAAACTCAGAGTGCGTAAATACAGCAAGCCCAAAGGCGCCAGTAAATAGCTATCGACCAGATAGCTGCAAATCGAGGCCAGGGTTAACACAAAGGTTGTCGCCAGCGACATACCAATAGCCGTCTCCAGCTTACCAGACACCCCCATAAAGGGGCAGAGGCCAAGAAATTTGACCAGTACAAAGTTATTCACCAGTACTGTGCTGATTAACAGCAGCAAGAATTCAGTCATAAGGGTAAAGTACTCAGCATAGGGCCTATATTATGCAAGCTTGGGCTAAGGCTTACAACCTGATAAAACAAAGGGTTTTACCTTGCAGTAAAACCCTGGTTGTAAAGCAATACAGACTGGACTACAAAGGTTGCGGCTTGCCGATGTAGTAACCCTGGGTGCCATCGATAAACAGCGACTCCAGCATATGTTTTTCTTCCTGAGATTCAACACACTCGGCAAAGACGCCGACACCGATACGGTGTGCCAGGTCGATCATCAGGCGCATAAAGTATTGATTGTTTTTGTCGTTATCAATATGACGGGTATAGCTACCGTCCATTTTAACGTAATCCGGTTTCAGGTCACGGAAAAACTTGAAGGAAGTGATACCAACACCGAATTTCTCTACGGTGATCCGGGCACCGGCGCGGTGCACCATATCGATAAAGCGTTTACTGGTTTTCAGGTTCTGCTGCAGACCAAATTCGGTCACTTCAAATACCAGCCGTGAGGCAATATTGGCATCCTTTAACAAACGCCGCTCTAGCCAGATATTAAATTGGTCATCGTGGACAGTACGTGGGGACAAGTTAATACCAAAATACTGGTCTTGCATACTGCGCTCTTTGATTGTCGTCAGCGCGGTCTCAATAATCATCCGGTCAACTGAAATAATTTTATCCAGTTTTTCTGCCATCGCTAAAAAGGATGCGGTAGGTAAAATCTGATCTTCGTGCGTTTTAAAGCGCACTAAAATCTCGGAGTAGGCCTTGGCCGCGCGACTGGAAGGCTGAATGGTTTGCACTAACAAGCTGATTCTGCTGTTCGCTAACACCTCTTCAATCACATTGCGCCAGTTCTGGTTGCCGTAGCTGTTGCTGGCATTTTCCAGACCGCTGCTGTCTTTCTGCAGATGCCAGGCGTTAGGCTGTTTGGTTTGCGCCAGGCTAATCGAGGTATCGGCTGTTGCCAGCAACTCCCCGAGCGGTTTCCCGGCTTCGTAACTCACCAGGCCGGTATAGGCAACAGACTCCAGCTCCGCCAGCTTCTGGAACTCGTTAAAACGACTTTGCAGCTGCAGCGCAAAATTCTCCGCTTCTTTTGGCGTGACATGAGGTAACAGCAAACCAAAATCGGAGCTGTTCAGCCGATATAAACGCGCATGCTTATAGGTTGCGATGGTTTTCTTGATAATTTCCGCGACCTGGCTGACATAGTTGTCACCTTCCTGGAAGCCCCGGCTCTGATTAATACTCTGTAATTCGGTACAACGGGTAATAGCAAAAATGCCAAATTTATTTAAGTCTTCGTTTTGGCTAAGTTCGTCATAGCCTTGAACAAAGCGATTACGGTTCGGCAGGCCGGTTACCGGATCTTTATAGGCTTCCTCGGCAATTTGCTGAGCGTCGGCTGTCATTCTTTCATATTGCTGGCGGGTGTGTTGTGCCAGGCGCTGTAAAGCCTGAGCAAGATCAGAAAACTCCGCCGGGAGCTTCCGAAAGGCATGAACATCCGGTTGCTGTTGATTCAGGAAGCCTTCGATTGCCTGATTCACGGCCGCGCTGGTGCGAGTGTATTTACGCTCCAGGCTACTTTTAACAAAAAACACGGGCACCCAGCCTAATAACAGTGGCAATACCAGCAGTAGCCAGAAAAAGCTTTGTAGTGGCGCCAGAATTTGCTGCGGGTTTAACTCAAAGCGTACCACCAGCTCTTGCGCTTCATCTCTGACATACTGTGACGCAAAGTTATGTCCGGTCAGATTTAATAGCGCATGCAGCAGACTGCTTTGACGTTGAGGGTTGTTATACTCGTAAAGAATAGTGCCATCAGTTTTGCTGATCTGCAGACTGTTTAACGGGAAACTGCGTTCAACCTGACGGCTGAGTGCTTTACCATCTACGCCCACGTGTGAGATCAGCACCTGTTCCATGGCGAGCTTGGTTTGTACTTCCTGTTGCTGCAGTAAATTTTTACTCTGGTGTAAGAACGCAATCATTAAAAGCAGGATTAACAGCAGGGCAGAGACAAGTTGCGCGATAAGCAGTGTACGAAAATTTTTGATCATGCTAAGCCACCTTCAGAGCCAAGTTCCTGTGCGCAGGTCGGGTATTCCTTAATCACTTATATTAAAGCAAAAAAAACCTTAAAAATAAATAAATAACCAAAAAGGCTGATTTACGCGACGAGTGACACAGAAAAGAATGTGGCTCCCCAGACTGGACTCGAACCAGTGACCTACGGATTAACAGTCCGCCGCTCTAACCAACTGAGCTACTAGGGAACAGCATTCAACGGGGCGCAATACTAATGCCAGCACATCAGCCTGTCAACACTTTGACTGCGGGATTTTCAGCACAAAGGTTCACTTGCATAGAGTTTCGCCATTATGCTGCTTTTGACAGCATTCTTGGGCACCAGAATGGTGTGATTTTCAGAAAAGACAACCGCTGCTACAGATAAATTTGTTGTGCAGCGCTCGCCGGTAAAGGGGTGGCAAAAGTTACTCACAGAAGCTGTGGATAACTCTGTGAGTTATCAGTTATCTGTTGTAGCCAAGCCTTGATTCTGCTGCGTTTGGCTGCGGTCAATAGCTTTGCGGTAAAAAATTATGTCATTAAAAAACAATAAGTTATTCTTTGTGACTTCAGGTTGGAGGTGGATGATTAGCTGATTGTTGGTTAAAGCGGCGATTTGCCGCTATTGTGCACTTTTTTGCTTTTTGTCGGTCGTAACGCTAATACGGGCATGGTGCTGGACGGCGAACTTAACTACAATAGAGCGCCCTTATCCCTCAGTGTATAAAATGTCAGAAAGTCGGCTTCAATCTCAAAATCCGCTATTAACAGCTGCTATGTCGCCTTTGCTGCAACGCCTGACCTGGCCGGTACTGGGCGGTATGCTGACGATGATGAGCTTTAATCTGGTTGATACCTTTTTTATCAGCTTATTAGGTACCGCACAGCTGGCGGCGATCAGCTTTACCTTTCCTGTTACTTTTTTACTAATCAGCCTGGCAATAGGTTTAAGTATCGGTACTTCAGCCGTCATTGCGAAGGCGCTGGGAGCCGGTTTAGCTGATACGGCTAAAGAAGACAGTCTAGCTGCTTTATGGTTAGGTGCCGCGCTGGTTAGTGTGCTGGCGCTGATTATCGCCTTTTACCTGGAACCATTATTTAGTTTACTGGGCGCCACTGACACGACGTTGCCGTTTATCCGGGAATATATGCTGATTTGGCTGGCAGGTTCAGTGTTGCTGGTTACGCCAATGATTGGTAATGCTATTTTGCGCGCAGCGGGCGAAACCAAGATCCCCAGCTTAGTGATGGCGAGTGGTGGTTTGGTCAATGCGGTGCTGGATCCCATCCTGATCTTCGGTTTAGGCCCGGTGCCAGCCATGGGTATGCAGGGGGCGGCACTGGCGACCTTGTTCTCCTGGTTAACGGGTTTTATTTTTATTATTTATTGGCTGGCAGTGAAAAGAGGTCTGCTTGATCGTTTCTATTTGCCGCTATCGCTAGCACTGCCGATCTGGCGGCGCATCTTGCATATCGGTATGCCGGCCGCTGTGGCAAATATGCTGACGCCGATAGCTATGGCGATACTGACGGTAATCATTGCGTCCTATGGTCCGGAAGCGGTCGCTGCGCTGGGGGTTGGTATGCGGCTGGAAAGTATCGCCTGTCTGGTGGTGCTGGCGCTCTCGATGACCTTACCGCCGGTTGTCGGGCAAAACTTCGGTGCCGGCTTGTTGGGGCGGGTGCAACAAGCCTACTTTACGGCTTGCCACTTTGTTTTAAAGTGGCAAGCCGGCGTCTTCCTGTTACTGGCGCTGCTGGCTTATCCGATAGCGGCCTTGTTTACCCAGGATCAACAGGTTGCGACCTATATCCGCTATTTTATCTGGTCATTACCGCTAAGTTATGGCTTGCAGGGCGTAATCATCTTAACCAACTCCTCGTTCAACGCTTTACATTTGCCAGCGAAAGCAATGATATTGAGTTTGGTGCGGTTTTTTGTCTGTTATATTCCGCTAGCCTGGCTGGGAGCAAAAATCGCCGGGGTGCCAGGATTATTTATCGGCGCTATGGTTGGCAATTTACTGACCGCCAGTCTGGCCTATTATTGGTTTAAGCAGGTTATACAACGTTATCAGTAGGGAATTATATGTCGCGCGCTTTTGAACTTGTATCCGACTATCAACCGGCCGGCGATCAACCTGAAGCCATTCGTAAATTAGTCGAGGGTCTGGAAGACGGACTGGCGCATCAGACCCTGCTTGGGGTAACCGGCTCCGGTAAAACCTTTACTATGGCCAATGTGATTGCCAAAGTAGGGCGGCCGACGCTGATTATGGCGCATAACAAAACCCTGGCCGCGCAATTGTATGGCGAGATGAAGGCGTTTTTCCCACACAATGCCGTCGAATACTTTGTCTCTTACTACGATTATTACCAACCTGAAGCCTACGTACCCTCGACAGATACCTTTATTGAAAAAGATGCCTCGATCAATGAGCATATCGAGCAGATGCGGTTATCCGCCACTAAAGCGCTTATGGAGCGCCGCGACGTAGTGATTATCGCATCGGTATCCGCGATCTATGGTCTGGGGGATCCCCAGTCCTATATGCAAATGTTATTGCATCTAAAGCAGGGCGATATCGTCGATCAGCGTTTTATCCTGCGCCGTCTGGCGGAGCTGCAATATACCCGCAATGATCTGGCCTTTGAACGCGCCACTTACCGCGTGCGTGGTGAAGTGATCGATATCTTTCCGGCGGAATCAGATGATATTGCGGTAAGGGTTGAGCTGTTCGATGAAGAAATTGAGCGTATCAGCTTGTTTGATCCCCTGACTGGCGCCGTTGAAAAAATTGTCACCCGTTTTACTGTTTATCCGAAAACCCACTATGTGACACCGCGGGAGACTATTTTAGCGGCGGTAGAGCAAATTAAAGTGGACTTATCCGAGCGGCGTCAGGAGTTACTGGCGGCCAATAAACTGGTGGAAGAGCAGCGCTTGGCACAGCGCACCCAGTTTGATATCGAAATGATGGTCGAGCTGGGTTATTGCTCGGGTATTGAAAACTATTCGCGCTATTTGTCTGGCCGGGAGCCCGGCTCGCCACCGCCAACGCTGCTGGAATATTTCCCGGGTGATGGCCTGATGTTTATTGATGAGTCGCATGTCACCATTTCACAAATTGGCGCCATGTATAAGGGCGATCGTTCGCGCAAAGAAAACCTGGTGAATTATGGTTTCCGGCTGCCTTCGGCTCTGGATAACCGGCCGCTGAAATTTGAAGAGTTTGAAATTATTGCACCGCAGCGGATCTATGTGTCGGCAACACCAGCGGCCTATGAGCTGGAACACTCCGCTGGTGAGGTGGTAGAGCAGGTGGTGCGACCTACCGGCCTGGTAGATCCGGAGATTGAGATCCGGCCGGTGGCGACCCAGGTCGATGATTTGATGTCGGAAGCGATGCAACGGGCAGAGCGAAATGAGCGGGTACTGGTCACCACCTTAACTAAGAAAATGGCCGAGGATTTAACTGAGTATCTGAGCGAACATCAAATCAAAGTGCGTTATTTGCATTCAGATATTGATACCGTCGAACGAATGGAAATTATCCGGGATTTACGGCTGGGCGTGTTTGATGTGCTGGTGGGTATTAACCTGCTGCGGGAAGGCCTGGATATTCCGGAAGTGTCGCTGGTGGCCATTTTGGATGCCGATAAAGAAGGGTTCTTGCGCTCAGAACGCTCGTTAATTCAGACCATCGGTCGGGCGGCGCGTAACCTGAGTGGCCGCGCCATCCTGTATGCCGATCGCATCACCGATTCCATGCAGCGGGCGATTTCGGAAACGGAGCGGCGGCGGGCAAAACAGCAAGCCTTTAATGCCTTGCACGGTATTGCCCCGCAAGCGATTAAAAAGAAAGTAGCCGACGTGATGGATCTAGGGCAGGCACCTCAGCAAGGGGACACTAAACTCAGGCAGGTGGCGGAGCAAAGCCGGTTGCGCCAGGGCAAAACGCCGTATCAGTTGCAGGCGGAAATTAAGCAACTGGAGCAAAAAATGCTGCAGCATGCCCGCGATCTGGAGTTTGAACAGGCGGCGGCGTTGCGGGATCAGATCCACCAATTAAAGCTAGTATTGCTCGAATTACCGGCAGATTAAGGTGTGATTGCTTAAAGTCTAAACGTTTTCATAGGGTTATTCAGTTTTCATTAAGTTGCAAAGCCTAAGATGCGCTCAGTTGCACGAAACCAACGGAAAACTGACTAAGTGAGGTCATCTATGAAACGTACTTTAATCGCAACCGCCTTATCTTTGTTCTCTGCCGGCGTACTGGCCAATAGCTTCCAGCATCAGACTAATCTGGACTATCAGTGGGGCGATATCCTAAATGCCGACCTGCGCTCTTACAATTTGTCACACCAGTTCTATTTAAACCCGGTGCAGGCTGCGAATAATATGCCACTGGCCGAAGCCGGCTTTTTAAGCCGTAGCAGCAGCCTGCTGTTTGGCTACAGCTATAACCAGTTCGACTTTGGTAATCTGGGCAAAACCAGTTTAAGCGGTTGGAGTCTGGGTGGTGAATACCGTGATGTTAACCATAACTTCTATGCCAGCTTATTATGGACTGAACTGAACAATAGCGATGATCGCGTGGGTCAGGCAAGTCTGGGTTATTACCTGGATCCAAGCTGGTTGTTGAAACTGGATGTAGAACACCTGCGCCCTGATGGCGATGGCAGTGTTACCCAGTACGGCGTTAGCACCAAAAAGTTAATGACGTTGGCACATGGCGATTTTATCAGTGTTGAAGCCAGCTATATGGATCAGGCCAATAGCTCACTGGGCCGTTTCGGTGTCGCGGGTGATTACTATTTCGGTCGTAACCTGTCACTGGGACTGGCGTACGACTGGACCAGCAAGGGCGTATTTAATTCTGAGTCTGATGCCTTTACGGTTCGCGGTCAGTGGTATGCCATGCCAAATCTGGCGTTACGCGCTGGTGTAACCTTTGATAGCCTGGAAACCGGTGACGATCTGTACCACATTGGTGCCAGCTTCCGCTTCTAAGCTACTAAACCTTTGTTGCTGATGTTAGGGGCCATGCTGGCCCCTTTTTTATACCTGTTATACCGATAAGCCCCAATCATCACGGGCTTGTCGCGTCAGGGTTTCCTGAAACTGTGGCGCTGCTATTGCAATCAGCGCTTTTGCCCGTTCGGTTAAACTGCGGCCACGCAACTGGGCGATACCGTACTCCGTCACAATATAGTTGACGTGGGCACGGGTCGTCACCACACCAGCACCAGGAGCCAGCAAGGAGCTTATGCGGGAAACCTTGCCAGCAGCGGCGGTAGCGGGCAAGGCAATGATCGCCCGGCCACCTTCGGACAGACTGGCACCGCGGACAAAATCCATCTGGCCACCGACACCGGAATAAATTTTGGTACCGAGCGAATCGGCACAAACCTGACCGCTAAGATCAACCTGCAGCGCACTGTTAATCGCCACCACTTGCGGATTCTGGCGGATCACCGCGGTATCATTGGTATATTCGACATCCAGGAATACCACTTGCGGATTGTCATCGACAAAGTCATATAAGGCTTGTGAGCCCATCGCGAAGGTGGTGACAATTTTCCCGCGATGTTTCTTTTTATTCTGATTAGTAATGATGCCCCTTTCCAGCAGCGGTAACACGCCATCGGAAAACATCTCGGTATGTACACCCAGCTGCTGATGTGAGCCCAGACAGGCCAGAGTGGCATCCGGGATAGCACCGATGCCCATTTGTAAACAGTCGCCATCGCGGATCAGGCTGGCGACGTGCTGGCCAATTTGCCGGGTCACCGGATCCAATTCTGCCTGCAGATGCAGCGGCATCGGTGCACTAAATTCGACATAGCGGTCTATTTGACTCAGATGAATAAAAGAATCGCCATGGGTTCTTGGCATCTGCGGATTAACCCAGGCAATCACTTTTTTCGCCATTTGTAAGGCCGCCCGGGTGGCTTCGACCGAAATGCCCAGGCTGCAGTAGCCATGTTTATCCGGCGGTGAAACCTGAATCAGCGCAGCATCTAACGGTTGTTCACCACTTCTAAACAACTTCGGGATTTCTGACAGAAATAACGGCACGTAGTCGGCCTGACCGCACTGGATAGCACTGCGGGTACTGCCACCGACAAAGAAACAACGTTGTCGCAGATGGCGCTGTAACGCCGGGTCGCACAGCATATCACTGTGTTCGGTATGCAACTGCAACAACGTCAGATTACGATAACGGGGGGCGATATTCGCCAAGCCCCTCAACAAAAACCAAGGGGTGGCGGCCATCGATTGGCACCAGATTTGATCATGATCGGCGAGGATACTTAAAGCCTGTTCGGCGGTTTCGCAGCGCATAGGGTCTCCACTGAGCGGTAAAGCCCCAGTTTAGCTGTTTTTGCGCGGCGCAAAGCTGATAACGATCAAGTCGCAGCCATAAAAAAGCCCCGCACGGGGCGGGGCTGTTTCGAGAAGCGACAATTACTTGTTAGCTTTCTTTTCTTTTTCTTTGGCGATAACCACTTCAGCCACGTTGTTTGGACATGGTGAGTAGTGATCGAATTCCATTGAGAACTGACCACGACCAGAAGTCATAGTACGCAGGTGGCTGATATAACCGAACATCTCGGCCAGTGGTACGTGCGCTTTTACGCGAACGCCCATAGCGCCTGATTCCTGGCCTAAGATCATACCACGACGACGGTTTAAGTCACCGATCACGTCACCGATGTTGTCTTCTGGTGTGAAAACGTCAACTTTCATGATTGGCTCTAACAGCTGTGGACCGGCTTTCGGCATAGACTGACGGAAAGCGCCTTTGGCTGCGATTTCGAATGCGATAGCTGATGAGTCAACGGCGTGGAAACCACCGTCGAACAGCTCAACTTCAACGTCCAGTACCGGGAAGCCTGCCAGAGGACCGGTAGACATCATTTCTTTAAAGCCTTTCTCGATAGCTGGGAAGAATTCCTTCGGAACGCTACCGCCCACTACGGTTGACTTAAAGGTGTAACCGGTATTCACTTCACCCGGACGGATGCGGTAGTCGATCTTACCGTACTGACCAGAACCACCAGACTGCTTCTTGTGCGTGTAGCTGTCTTCAACTTCACGGGTAATGGTTTCGCGGTACGCAACCTGTGGTTGACCTACAATCAGCTCAACGCCATAGGTACGCTTCAGGATGTCAATCTTGATATCCAGGTGCAGTTCACCCATACCTTTCAGGATGGTTTCGCCAGAGTCCTGATCAGTTTCGACGCGGAAAGTTGGGTCTTCAGAAACCAGACGGCCGATAGCAACGCCCATCTTCTCGATAGCGCCTTTATCTTTTGGCTGTACTGCGATAGAGATTACCGGCTCTGGGAATACCATTGGTTCCAGTGTACATGGGTTTTTCACGTCACACAGGGTGTGACCGGTTTGTACGTTTTTCAGACCGATCAGTGCAACGATGTCACCAGCCTGAGCAGACGTCAGGTCGGTACGGTCGTTAGCATGCATTTCTACCATCCGGCCAACGCGCTCGGTTTTACCGGTGAACGAGTTCAGAATGGTATCGCCTTTGTTCAGTACGCCAGAGTAGATACGGATAAAGGTCAGGGCGCCGAAACGGTCGTCCATGATCTTGAACGCTAACGCACGGAATGGCTCGTCGGCAGAAACGATAGCGTATTGGCCAGTTTCGTTACCTTCTTCGTCAGTCAGTGGCTGTGGGTTAACTTCAGTTGGAGCTGGCAGATATTCAACCACGCCATCCAGAACCAGTTGCATACCTTTGTTTTTGAAGGCTGAACCACAGAAAGTTGGGAAGAAAGCCAAGTCGCGGGTACCTTTACGGATACAACGCTTGATTTCTTCGATTGAAGGCTCTTCACCTTCCATATAAGCCATCAGCAGGTCGTCATCCATTTCCAGTGCAGTTTCGATCAGCTGCTGACGGTACATTTCAACGTCATCAGCCATATCTGCTGGCACGTCGGTCACAGTGTAGTTTTCTGGTTGGCCAGACTCGTCCCACACGTATGCTTGCTTGGTTAACAGGTCAACCACACCAGTAAAGGTATCTTCACGACCGATTGGCAGCACCATGATCAGTGGGTTAGCGCCCAGTACTTTTTTAACCTGTTCAGTAACACGGATAAAGTCAGCACCGATCCGGTCCAGTTTGTTAACGAAGATCAGACGAGATACTTTAGCGTCGTTCGCGTAGCGCCAGTTGGTTTCTGATTGTGGTTCTACACCACCAGAGCCACAGAATACGCCGATACCGCCGTCCAGAACTTTCAGTGAACGGTATACTTCTACGGTGAAGTCAACGTGACCCGGGGTATCGATAACGTTGAAACGGTGACCTTTCCAGTAACAGCTAACAGCCGCTGACTGAATAGTAATACCGCGCTCAGCTTCCTGTTCCATAAAGTCAGTAGTCGATTCACCTTCGTGAACTTCGCCCAGCTTATGGATTTTACCGGTCAGTTTCAGGATCCGTTCGGTGGTAGTAGTTTTACCGGCATCAACGTGAGCGAAGATACCAATGTTTCTGTATAACGATAAATCAGCGGCCATAGTAGTCTCTATAAGCTTGGGTTTGAAAATAGGGCGACAATATACAGGATTTTTTTTCAGTTTGCCCGAAAAAAAATCAGCGAAATAAATGAAATTTCTATGTCATTGTCAGTTCTTTGGCCCGGCGCCTTATTCGACGACCGTGGCCCATAAGTCATATTCATCTGCATGTTCGACCAACGCCTGCACCAGCTGACCTGGTTTAAGGTTGGTTTCACCATTCAGATAGACAGCACCATCAATCTCAGGCGCGTCAGCAAAGCTGCGGCCAATGGCGCCTTCTTCATCTACTTCATCAATCAGCACGCTGATGGTGCGGCCGACTTTGGCTTGCAAACGCTCAGCACTAATGGCTTGCTGTAGCTGCATAAAACGATGGTAACGTTCTTCTTTTACATCCTCTGGCACCGGATCCGGCAGCTCGTTGGCTTTGGCGCCGTCGACCGGGCTGTATTTAAAGCAGCCAACCCGATCCAGCTGCGCCTCTTGCAGCCAATCCAGTAACATCTGGAAATCTTCCTCGGTTTCACCCGGGAAGCCGACAATAAAGGTGGAACGGATGGTCAAATCCGGGCAAATTTGCCGCCATTTTTTGATCCGCTCCAGCACCTTTTCCGCCTGTCCCGGCCGTTTCATCAATTTTAAAATCCGTGGGCTGGCGTGCTGGAACGGGATATCCAGATAGGGTAATACTTTGCCTTGCGCCATCAGCGGAATAATGTCATCGACATGCGGATAGGGATAAACATAATGCAGCCGCACCCAAATGCCCATTTCGCCCAGTGCTTCGCACAGCGATTGCATCGAGGTTTTTACCGGCTGACCATTCCAGAAACCAGTGCGGTGTTTCACATCGACGCCATAGGCACTAGTATCTTGCGAGATAATCAGTAACTCTTTTACGCCGGCGTTTTTCAGGCGCTGGGCTTCATCCAGCACTTCACCAATCGGCCGGCTGACCAAATCACCGCGCATCGACGGAATAATGCAGAAAGTACAGCGGTGATTACAGCCTTCGGAAATTTTTAAATACGCATAATGCTTGGGCGTTAGTTTGACACCATGGTCCGGCACCAGCATGGTAAAGGGATCATATTTCGGCTTCGGCACAAACTCATGCACCTGCTTTAACACATTCTCATAACTGTGCGGGCCGGTAATACCCAGCACATTGGGGTGTACTTCACGAATTTCATCTTCCCGGGCGCCTAAACAGCCGGTGACAATAACCTTGCCATTTTCCGCCAGCGCTTCGCCGATGGTGTCTAAGGATTCCTGCACTGCAGAGTCAATAAAACCGCAGGTGTTAACGATCACCAGCTCGGCGTCGTCGTAGCTTGGAACGATATTATAGCCTTCAGCTTTAAGTTGGGTCAGGATCCGTTCTGAGTCGACCAGGTTTTTCGGGCAACCGAGCGAAACAAAGCCTATTTTGCTGCCAGTACCATTGCTGTCTTGGGCGGCTAAGGTTTTGGCCGGGGTATCCAGGGTTGTAGTCTGGCTGGGATCGAAAGTCTGAACGCTCATAATTGCCTGTGCTGGTTAAAGGAAAAAACCGGGCGCGCATTATACCTGAAGCGCGGCAAAGTAACAGCGGCTGCTGGCCAAAAAGTCGACACCCCTGTGCGCTTAAAGTGATTTTAGCAACAAGGCGATGGCATCGGCATGTTGCTCCGAGAACTGTTGCTGTTGTCCATACAGATGAATAACAGCCTGCAAGTCAGCGTGCTCGTCCTGATCCAGTAAGCGTTTTAACCCCATTTGCCAGCGCGGAAATTGCCGTTGTTGCACCAGCCGTTCACTGACCAGCCGTACACTTTGATGTCGCGGATCGGCGGCAATCACCGCAAAACGGGCTTGAACCTGCTTGGCAGGGCCCTCAAGTAACTGCAGAAAGTGTCGGCTGGTGACCAGCAACACACCGGTGATCTGAAACTGCTGATTATTGCGCTCGGCTTGCTGATGGATAGCGGCGATCTGCTCGCGACTTAATCCGGGCGCGATATCGCTGATGTAAGTTAACTGCAACAAGGGCTCGGACATAGCGTTTCCTCAGCGATAACGCTTTTGTGCTTTACGTTTCCGTTCGGCTTCGCGTTCGGCTTTTTCAGCTGCTTTCGCCGCTTCCTCGGCCTTGGCGTCAATCAGCTCCTGACTCACCATCGCCGGTGTTTCCAGAGTAATGGGGCCAAGGTTACCGGCTCGCAGCTCCGTAATCAGGATAGCACCGGCTTTTTCTAAATCGACCACACCGCCTTTACGCATCGCACCGCGGCGCATGCCGATCGCATCCAGCAGTGCCAGATCGTTCTCTGGCTGCTCAGTCAGTCCGAACCGTGCCATTACTGCTGCCGGATAGGCTTGCAGCAGGTAGTCGGCGGCAAAGAGCGCGATATCAGCATAATCAAACACCGTGTCTTTAATGGCGCCGGTTACCGCCAGCCGGTAACCGCAGGTCGTCGGGCTAAGTTTGGGCCATAAAAAGCCCGGCGTATCGGTTAAGATCACGTTATTTTCCAGCTTGATCCTTTGCTGTGCCTTGGTCACGCCGGCTTCGTTACCGGTTTTGGCGATAGTACGGCCCGCCAGGGTATTGATCAGCGTGGATTTGCCGACATTGGGGATACCCATAATCATCGCCCGGGCGGCGCGCACTTCTAGATTACGTTCCGGCAGCATGCTATTGCAAAGCTCAAGCAGGGCTTTGATTTGTTCCGGCTGCTGTTGGCTGATCGGGATGGCGCGGACATTTTTTTGCTCGGCAAAATAGTCAACCCAGCGCGCGGTGAGGGCAGGATCGGCCAGATCGGCTTTGTTTAATACCTTGATACAGGGGGTATCTTTGCGCAGTTGCGGCACCAGCGGATTCTCGCTGGAAAACGGGATCCGCGCATCCAGCATTTCGATAATAATATCGACCTGTGGCATCACCTCGGCGATTTCTTTGCGGGCTTTGTGCATATGGCCCGGAAACCAGTTAATTGACATGGGGTATCCTGTATAAGGTTAAAATTGGTCCAGCAGCTCGCGCCGGTAATCTGCCGGGTCCAGCTTAAGACCCTGCTCGGCTATCTGCTGTTGTAATTTATTATCGGCCAGATTTAGCTCCGACATCATCAGCGTATTATCGTCGAGTTGCCAGATCAGCCTGGAGCCGGCATAGCTGTATGCCAGTATCAGCAGTGCGCTTGGGTTATGCTGTTCGGCCGCCGCCTGGATTGCCCGCAGCTTGCGCTGAATTAAATTCAGCTCGTGTTTCAGATCCCAGATATAGGCGACTTCGCTAAAGTAGGGGTGGCGCTTTAGTTTTTTTAAAGCGCTGCCAACCAGGATACAGCCGATAACGACCCCGGCGAAGTTTAGCCAGAAATTAGAGCCGCTGCCGTCCGATAGCAGGCTGATCAACAGCGTCGAACTGGCAAGGCTGACAATCAGCAGCGCCATTATACTTAACACCGTAATCCGGTTCAGACGTTTACGGTATAGCGCTTTATCAATCACTTTCAGTTGCATAATCTTCCTAGACTACTCGATGATGCTGGCATCAGAGCGTGCCGTCGCCGGATCAAAACGACGGATCTGTAAAATAATGCCCAGTTTGGGATGATCCAGATAATGGATTTCGCCACTGATTAAGCGCCGGCTTTGTTTTACGTTAATGCTTTGCAGGCTGTTAGCCTGAGGGCGGCGCAGGTTAAAGTCGGTATTCACAAACAGATAACGATCCAGATGTAAGCGAAACAGGCCATCCAGCTGCCAGACCTGAGACGGTAAATTAGCTGCGCTTTGCTCCAGCCGCCGCTGTTCGTCTGTGCTGCTTTCCGGCTGGGTCAGCGCCACACCGGCCGCCAGTTGTTGCCGCCGGCTGGCGATCTGGGCCAGTAAATCGGCTTCCTGCTGCTCTTCTGTGGCAAACGCCAGATTGCTGTCCACTTCACTCGGCAGCGGCTGGCCCCAGTAATCAAACTGCTGGCTAAAGTTTTTGCCGGCAAACCAGCGGCTGGGGATCGCCCGGCGCTCTGTTACCGGTGCCTGACGCCACACCGTATGCAGTAATATCTGATGCTGGCGCTGCCGTCTTAACCGGTTAACTACCTCATTAAGCTGAAAGGCGTTTTCGTCCGCCAGATAGGGCACCGGCTGATGCAGACCTTCGCCAAAGATCCGTACCGGCAGTTGTTCCGGCCAGTATTGATGTGGGGTGGCTTGTTCCAGCACAGCAGCCAGCAAGGCATCAGTGCTGTCACTCGCAAGCGGTGTCTGTTCTGTCGGCTGCGGCATGCACTCTGCTGCCGGTGCAGCGTCGCCCGGTATGGCTAAGCCTGTTGCATCGACAGCGTCCGGCATTTGACATTCAGGATCTACCGGCAACGGGATATAAAATTGTTCCGTCAGTAAATCGATATGCCGCCCCAGTCTGATTGGGGTCACCTGGGTAGGGAAATGTTCTTTCAGCGCACTGTCGCCGGTGCGTTCAAAAATAATCATTTCTACCTCAAACCAGCGTTCGTTGGCTTGCAGTGTCAGGGCGTTGACGAGTAAACAACTGCCAAGTAACAGCCGAAATTTCATTAATGTCCCACCTTATGTTTGGCCAGTTCGGCCAGCATATTACTGATAAGTTGTAACCGATCTTTGTAGTCCGCCGCGGCAATAGTAAAACGCAGCTTTTGACCCTGTTCCAGCTTGAAGATCCGCGACTGAGTCTGGATCAGCTGAATAATATAGGCCGGACTCACCAAAGTCCGCTCGGCGAATTCTAGCACACCACCCTTGGCATTGGCTTCAATCCGTTTAATGCCAAGCTCCTGTGCCAACAATTTAAACTGACTGAGTTGCACCAGGTGTTTGGCGGCGTCCGGTAATAATCCAAAGCGGTCGATTAATTCAACCTGAACCTCGTCCAGTTCCTGCTCATTGCGCACGCTGGCCAGCTTTTTATAGAACGACAAGCGTAAATTGACATCCGGAATATAACTATCAGGTAATAGCGCCGGGATCTTTAAATCAATTTCTGTTTGCTGACTAAGCAGGCTATCTAAACTGGGTTCACGGCCGGCTTTCAAAGCGTGCACGGCTTCTTCCAGCATTTCCATATAGAGCGTAAAGCCAACCGCTTCAATCTGACCGCTTTGCTCGTCGCCCAGCAGTTCACCGGCACCGCGGATCTCCAGGTCGTGGGTAGCCAGCGCAAAGCCGGCGCCGAGATCTTCCAGGCTGGCAATAGCTTCCAGCCGCTTTTCCGCGTCCTTGGTTAAACGCTTCGGTGGTGGCGTTAACAGATAGGCATAGGCCTGATGGTGCGAACGACCGACCCGGCCCCGTAACTGGTGCAGTTGCGCCAGGCCAAAGTTGTCGGCGCGGTTAATAATAATGGTATTAGCAGTGGGGACATCGATACCGGTTTCAATAATGGTCGAGCATAGCAGCAGGTTATAACGCTGATGGTAGAAATCGGCCATAATCTGCTCCAGTTCACGTTCGCGCAGTTGACCATGGGCAATCGCAATATTGGCTTCCGGTACCAGCTCCAGCAAATCGCTGGCCATTTTCTCAATGCTGGCGACATCGTTATGCAGAAAGTACACCTGACCGCCGCGCAGAATTTCGCGCATGATGGCTTCGCGTAACAGACCATTTTCGAACTCGCGGACAAAGGTTTTCACTGCCAGCCGCCGGGCTGGTGGTGTGGCGATAATGGAGAGGTCGCGCATGCCGGACATCGACATATTCAGGGTGCGTGGAATGGGAGTGGCGGTCAATGTCAGGATATCGATATTGGCACGCAGCGCCTTGATCTTCTCTTTTTGCCGTACGCCAAAGCGGTGTTCTTCGTCGACAATCAGTAACCCCAGATCGGCAAACTTAATATCGTCCTGCAGCAATTTATGGGTACCAATCAGAATATCGACCTTGCCCTGGCTCAGGTCGTCCAGAATGACTTTTTGCGCTTTACTGCTGACAAAGCGCGACAGTACTTCAACCCGTACCGGCCAGTTAGCGAAGCGATCTTTAAAGTTTTCAAAATGCTGCTGTGCCAGCAGAGTAGTCGGCACCAGTAGCGCGACCTGTTTTCCATCGTTAACTGCCACAAAAGCGGCGCGCATCGCCACCTCGGTTTTACCAAAGCCAACATCACCGCACACCAGCCGATCCATCGGTTGCGGCTGTTGCATATCCTGCAACACGGCGCTAATGGCATCAAGCTGATCCGCGGTTTCTTCAAACGGGAAGCTGTCGGCAAAGGCGGCATACTGCTCCTGGTCCAGTTTGAACGCATAGCCCTGGTGGGCCGCACGCTGGGCGTATATATCCAGCAGCTCAGCGGCAACATCGCGCACCTTTTCTGCCGCCTTTTTGCGGGCCTTTTCCCAGGTATCGTTACCCAGCTTATGCAAGGGCGCATGCTCGGCATCACTGCCGGAATAGCGGCTCAATAAATGCAACGAGGTCACCGGCACATAGAGCTTGCTGCCACCGGCATATTCAATGGTGACAAACTCGGCGCTGATGCCGGCGGCGTCTAATACCTGTAAACCCTGATAACGGCCAATACCATGTTGTAAGTGCACCACCGGCTGACCAAGGCTCAGCTCCGCCAGATTACGGATAATGGTTTCTGAGGAAATCTGCTGGCTTTGTTTGCGTCGCCGGCGCTGGCTGATCTTCTGGCCAAACAGTTCGTTTTCGCTGATCAGTGCCAGCGGTGTGGCTAGCTGCAGCAGCGCACCTTGCTCCAGATTCCCCACCATCACGCCGAGATCATCATCAGCTTGCCAGAAGGCTGTCAGGCTGGGGTATTCGCGTAAATGCACCGCAGCTTTATGCAGCAGTTGCAGCAGACTTTCGCGCCGGCCTTCACTTTCCACCAGAAACAGGGCCCGGCCTTTTTGCTGCTTCAGGCTGAGCAAGAATGCCAGTAAAGCATCCAGTGGCTGCTTGAGCTGATGATTAATATTCAGTGCCGGTAGCTCTGCCACCGGTAAGTTGTGCATTCCGGCTTTGGCCGGCAGGCTGGCGCGGCTGAGTTTCAGTCTGGGTAGCCCTTTAAGCAGGCCAAACAGCTCATCTACCGCCAGATATAACTCCTGGGGTGGCAGAATTGGTCGCAGTAAATCGATGGCTCTGTCCTGATAGCGGCGCTTCAGTTCGCTCCAGAATTGCTGTGCGCTGTGTTCAATATCACCACAGATCAATACCCGGCTATCGGTCGGCAGATAGGCAAATAAGTTGCTGGTCGTCTCGGCAAATAACGGCAGATAATACTCGATCCCGGCTGGCAGGATGCCCTGGCTGACTTGCTGATACAGCGATTCCTTCTCGTTGCGGGCAGCAAAACGTTCGCGATAGCGCAGCCGGAAGCGCTCAATGGCTGCCTTATCGGTCGGGAACTCATGGGCTGGCAACAGCGCGATGTGCGGCACTTTGTCCAGACTGCGCTGCGTATCCGGATCGAAAGTACGGATGGCCTCGACTTCGTCATCAAAAAAATCGATCCGATAGGGGTTATGGGTACCCATCGGAAACAGGTCAAGCAGTGAGCCACGTACAGAAAACTCACCGTGCTCCATCACCTGTTCTACATGGCGGTAACCGACGGCAGCCAGCTGTTGTTTCAGTGCTGTCAGATCCGTTTGCTGTTGTTCACGGATCAAAAAACTGTGTTGCTCCAGATGCTCCCGACCGGCAATTCTCAGTAGCAATGTGCTGACCGGTACAATCACCAGCGCCTGTTTCAGGCGTGGCAACTGATACAGGGTTTCCAGCCGCTGTGAAATAATATCCTGATGCGGGGAGAACACATCATAGGGCAGGGTTTCCCAATCCGGTAAGGTCAGTAACGGACACTGACTTGGTTGCAAAAACACCGCCAGCTCCTGCTCCAGACGCAGGGCAGCAGGGGTGTCTTGCACGATAAGTAGCGTAACCCCGGGCTGTTGTTGCAATAATTCGCTGATAAAAAGAGGTAGGGCGGCGCCCGTTAACTGGCCCAGGCTTTGCGGTTCGCTGGCGTTGACCAGGGCAGGAATAGTCGAAAAAAGCTGCATCTGAAGTTTAAACCTGTTATTTCTTAAAAACGGGGCGGTCGCGGCTATTGCCAAATTACCGGCCCCGGCTTGCCGGTTGCTTGCTTACGTTAAGCGCTAGAGTTTTGTTCAACGCTCAGCGGCTTTTTGTTTCAGTTGCCGGGCTTGTTGTTGCAAACTGGCGCGCACCAGCAGTTCGCGGTCTTCTTCCCGGATCCGCATAAACACGACCTGAGTCAGATAGCCGTTTGCATCAGGTTCGCAGCTTAGCACCTGCCCGTAGCAGAATACGGCACCGGCATTGTCGGACAAAAACAGTTTGACCTCCAGCACCGACAGTGGTGCCAGCGCCTCCCGAGCCAAAAAGGTCAGGCCGGCACCGCCATAGCTTAGCGTTTGGTAGCGATACTCAGCCAGGTCCTGTTGTCGCAGCACATAATGTAACAGCAGATCGAGCTTATGCGCCTGTTGTTGCAGATAGTGCGCCAGTTCTTCCGCCAGTTCACCCAGTCGCTGTAGCGAGCGCAGAGCGCTGATATTTAGCTGCCCGATATTACCGGCTAACAAAAACGGCTCCGGAATTGCCGCCTGAAATTGTGTTTCATCCGGCAGTGGACTGTGCGTCGGTTGGATATTGATGGCGATGGCGTGTTCCACTTTAAAAAACTGCGAAAAGGCCTCGCTCAATTGCTGCAATTCGGTGTCCATGGTTGTTACCTCAGGCTGCCGCTTGTTATTGTGCCGAATAGTCTCTATCATCGGCACCAGTCTGAACGCTAATTTATCATCTAACCGGCTCAAAGTCCTGAATTATCACATGCATCTGCCAGTCAGTCTCTACATAGGGCTAAGATATAGCCAAAGCCGAAAAGGCAATGCGTTTATCTCCTTTATTACTCTGTTTTCGGTTACCGGTATTTTGCTGGGGGTTATGGCCTTGACCATTGTCAGCTCGGTTATGAATGGCTTTGAAGCCGAGCTTAAAAAACGCATTCTCGGCGTTATTCCGCATATTCTGCTAAAGCCTGCCGCGCCAGATAGTGACTGGCAGCAACACTTGCAACAACAGTATCCGGTACTGGACGTCAGTCGCTTGCTACAAACCGAAGCCCTGATCCAGTCACCCCGGCAAATGACAGCGGTGATGCTGCAAGGCGTCGATGTCAGCGCTATCCCGCAATTTTTACAACATTCTCTGCTACTGGGCGACTGGCAAAGTCTGGATCAGCAGCGTTACAGCATTATGCTGGGCCGCGAGCTGGCCAAGCAATTGGATGTGCATCTGGGGCAACAGATCCGGGTGTTATTGGCGCAGGGTGGCAGTTATACGCCTCTGGGCTGGATGCCGCGGCAACGGTTATTTACGGTAGCCGGTTATCTGGATACCGGCTCTGAGCTGGATAGTGTGATAGCGATTACGGCACTGGATGATCTGAGTCGGCTTCTGCCGGCCGAGCAGCGCGAGGTCAGTTGGCGGGTTAGCCTGCAGGAGCCTTTCCAGGCCCCGGTGCTGGCGGCGCAGTTACAACAGCAGGGACACTTTAGCTTGGTGCAGGACTGGCGCCAGAGTCATGGCAAATTATTTGCTGCGGTGGCGATGGAAAAAGCCATGATGTCGCTGATGCTGCTGCTGATTGTTGCAGTAGCGGCCTTTAATATCGTGTCGGCGCTGGTGATGATGGTCACCGAAAAGCAAGCTGAAGTGGCGATCCTGAAAACCCAGGGCATGACCGATCGGGCATTGTTTACCGTCTTTGCCGTGCAGGGCTTCTTAAATGGTCTGCTCGGCGCTCTGCTTGGTGTGGTGCTTGGTGTGCTGATTAGCTGGCAGCTTAATCCGTTACTGGCGTTATTTTCATTGCAGGTTGCTGGCGGTATCGAGTTACCGGTAGTGATGAAACTATCGCAAATTCTCAGTATTTTTGCCAGTGCCCTGGGCCTGACGTTGCTGGCAGTGCTGTATCCGGCCTGGCGGGCCGTTAAACTTAATCCGGCGGAAATTTTACGAGATGAATAAGGTGTTACAGGCCAGCGGGATCAGCAAAAGCTACCGCGATGGCAAGAATATAACCCAGGTGTTACATCAGGTCGATTTGGCAGTACCTGTGGGTAAGATGGTGGCGATTGTCGGTAGCTCAGGCTCAGGTAAAAGTACCCTGTTACATATTCTCGGTACCCTGGATCAGGCCGATAGCGGGCAACTGACCATTGCCGGTCAGGATGTCAGCCGCTTATCGGCTAATGCCAAAGCCCGGCTCAGAAATGAAAAGCTGGGTTTTATCTACCAGTTTCATCATCTGCTAATGGACTTTACGGCGCTGGAAAATGTGGCGATGCCGCTGCGGATCCGCGGCACTGCTGCGGCCCAGGCAGAGCAACAGGCCGCGGTGTTATTAGAGCGGGTAGGGCTGGGGCATCGGATGCTGCACAAGCCTTCTGAACTTAGTGGTGGTGAGCGGCAACGGGTTGCGATAGCTCGGGCGCTGGTTAATCAGCCGGCGTTAGTGCTGGCGGATGAACCGACCGGTAATCTCGATCAACAGGCTGCCGAGTCTATCTATCAGTTATTGCGCAGCCTGAATCAGGATTTAAAAACCAGCTTTATTGTGGTGACACACGACCGCCAGCTGGCCTCAAGGCTTGACCAGCAGTATCAAATGCACGACGGACATCTGCAACCATGTTAGGCCGCGCTCTTGTCTGGCAACTGGCCCGCCGTTACCGTTCAACCCGCCATACCAGTGGTTTTATCCGTTTTATTTCGGCCTCATCGACCCTGGGCATAGCACTGGGGGTGGCGATTCTGATCCTGGCATTATCCGTGATGAATGGTTTTGAGCAGGCACTGAAGCAGCGTCTGCTGGCGGTGATCCCGCATGTTGAGCTGGAAGCGGTGTCGAATCAACTGGATAACTGGCCCGATAAACTGCCTGCGTTAGCATCGGTACCGGGCGTGGTGGCAGTCGCCCCCTATATTAAAGCCAACGGTATGCTGCGTAAGGGTAATCAGATTAAGGCGGCACAGTTCCGTGGTATCGAGCTGGAGCTGGAGCAGCAAATCAGTGATTTTGCCGATTACCTGCAAAGTGGCAGCCTGCAAAGTCTGAATGACGAGCAACTGGTGCTGGGCAGTGGTATAGCTGAATTGTTGCAATTAGAGGTCGGTGATACCGTGCAGCTGATGTTGCCGCGTTTTACCGAGGATGGCCGGCTGGCCAGCTATTCCAACCGCCTGTTAACTGTTAGTGGTATTGTGCATATGGGCGGGCAGTTGGATCAGAGTCAGGTCTGGCTGTCATTAACGGCGTTAAACAAATTTCTGGAAATGCCACCCGGCGCGGTACAGGGCTTTGCCTTCCGGCTGGACGATATTTTTGCCGCCCAGCAGATGGCCAGAACCCTGGGCCAGGTCTCAGAAGACTATGTCTATCTGCTCGACTGGTTCCGCACCCAGGGGCATGTTTACAACGATATCCAACTGGTACGCGGTATTTTGTATTTGGTGTTAACCCTGGTTATCGCAGTGGCCTGTTTTAATATAGTCGCAACGCTAGTGATGGCCGTGCGGGAACAGGAATCAGATATTGCGATCTTACTGACTATGGGCATGCAGCCTGCCAGGATAATTAAAGTATTTGTGCTGCTCGGCTCTTTAAATGGCGTGGTCGGCACTCTGAGCGGCGCGCTCTGTGGTGTACTATTGGCGCTGAATATCGAACAGATTTTTTACTGGGTCACTCAGGCGCTGGGTCGCTCTTTGCTCGACCCCAGCATCTACTTTATCGATTTTATTCCGTCGCTGCTGCAGTGGCAGGATGTTGCAGTAACAGTGGCGCTGGCGCTGGCGCTGAGTACCCTGGCGACACTTTATCCGGCTTACCGCGCCAGTTTGGTTAATCCGGCGCGGGTGCTGGGGCAGCGTTAATATCGGTAAGATAATCCTCTAGGGGGCATCTTCAGGGGGGTGCTGTTTATTGCGGCGCAGTAATAAACGGCTGAGTTTTTCTTTGCGGATTGAAAAACGCCACAGCCAGTCAATGGCAAAATAGCCGACGATGCTGGCGGTAATGCCCATCAGCAGACAGCCGGTTACCAGTGGCTTACCGATCGTTTGCATGCTGTGCCACAGCCAGGCAAAGCTGGCTTCAAAGGCAAAGGGTTCGGCCGGCGCCGCCAATACCACAGTGCCAACCAGATAACACAGGTACAGCATAACCGGCATGGTCAAAGGGTTAGAAACCCAGACCAGCGCCACCGATAGTGGCAAATTAACCCGTAACGGCACCGCCATCACCGCCGAAAATACCATCTGAAATGGCAGTGGCATCCAGGCCCAGAACAAACCCACAGCAAAGGCGCCGCGCGCTGAGCGGCGGTTCAGATGCCAGAGGTTGCCATCATGCAGCATGGTCCCGAACAGATTCAGGATTTTCATCTGCTTGATTTTTTCCGGCGATGGTAAATATTTCTTAATAGTTTTCTTTGGCATTACAACTCATTTACATAAAGTAAAAATGCACAGGCTCTATTATGGTGTGCTGGCTGGTTGTCTATTGTCGTTATTTTTGCCGCTTCTGCCAGCTTTTTTGAAAATTATTTTGCCTTTGCTGCTACTGCTGGCAGTACTGCACCGCTGCTGGTTAGTTACCGGGCTGTTATGTTTTCTCTGCAGCTGGAATTGGCAGTTGCTGAGCCATCATCAAGCCGTATCGCAGCTACTCGCTGCTGCGCCAGCTTACTATGAGGTGCAGATCCGGGCTGTACAGCAGGACAGTGACAGCAGTTTGTTGCAGTTGGAGATATTGGACCAGCAAGCCAGAGGCTATCAGCTTAGAGTGCGCTGGTTACAGGCACCTGCGCTTGAAGTCGGTGAGCGGTGGCGCCTACCGCTGCGGTTAAAAACGGTACATGGCCGGCAAAATCCCGGTATGGCCAATAGTGAGCATAGCGCTTTGCAACAAGGAGTGATTGCAACCGGTTATGTGGATCGGCAACGCCCGGCGATTAAGCTGGCATCCAGCCGGGCTTTACGTCCACGACTTCTGCAGCAACTGGAACTTGCCTGGCAGGAGCGGAAGACGGCTATCCTGCTGCGGGCTCTCAGTAGCGGTGAGCGGGATTTTTCGCCTGAACTCTGGCAGGGATTGCGGCACAGTGGCCTCGGGCATTTACTGGTGATCTCGGGATTACATATTAGCCTGGTCTACGGCTGGAGTCTGGCGCTGTTGCTGGGGCTTGGCACCATATGTCGTCGTAAGGCACCGCTGCCGCTGGCATTAGTACTGTCGCTGGTACCGGCACTGGCTTACGCCTGGCTGGCAGGCTTTGCGGTGCCGACGTTGAGAGCCATAGTAGCACTCGGATTATTTTTAACCGGGCGCTTGCTGTTACGTCCGGCAAATGCGGCTAATTACTGGCTGCTGCTCTGTAGCACGCTGCTACTGCTCAATCCGTTGTGGGTAATCAGTGTCAGTTTCTGGTTATCGATCCTGGCCGTTGGCATGATTTTGTTGCTCAGTTGGTATCTGGGGCCGCTGCCACAGCCCTGGCCGCAGCGTCTGCGCTACTGGCTGTGTTTTCATCTATTGCTTACCGCGAGCATGAGCCTGCTGACCGCGGTGTTTTTTAATGGCTTAAGTGCGCTGACGCTAATTTCTAATCTGTTATTTATCCCCTGGTGTACTTTGCTGGCGATCCCCCTGGTCTTACTGGCGCTACTCTATAGCCTGAGCGGGTTGCCTTTTGCCACCGAGGTCTGGCTGCTACCGGATCTGGCGCTCAGGCCATTACAGCTTTGGCTGGATTGGGCGGCGCAGTGGCCGGTGTGGTGGAGTTTACCAGAGTTAAGTGGCACGGTTGCACTGCTGTTATGTGCGCTGTTTTTACTATTGTTACTGTTAAGAGTAAGGTATCTGGTTTGGGGCTGCTTTGTATTAACCTTTAGCATTGCCATGCTGCTAACGCCAACAGCGGGTGTCAGACTGACGTTGCTGGATAGCGGTCAGGCAACGGTGTTACTGCTCGAGCAAAGAGACACTAAGCTGCTGTATCTGGACATCCCGGCGCCTCAGGCCGAACAACTGGTACGGCAACAGCTGCTGCCGCTATTGCAGTTCTACCGCATTCGCCAACTGGATGCCGTGATCTGGCCACGCTTAACGGCAGAGCATCTGCCTGCTGTAGCGTTATTACGTCAACACACTGCAGCCTGGCCGCTGTTTAGTGCCGATGCGCTGCCGGCGACCAGCCAGGCTTGTGCTGCTATTGAAAAGCATGAACTGGCGGCGAAACTGACGCTACGGCACTGGTCACTGCCTGACAAGGATCCTTGCAGCTTAAGTATTAGCCTGAATGGCTGGCAACTACTGTTGCCCGGCAGGTTGCAGCGACTGACTGAGCAACGGCTACTGGCACGTTATCCTGAATTGAGCGCAGATCTCTATTTGCTAAGTGATTTTGGGCGTGACAGCGCGAATTCACTGGCCTTATTACAGCAGTTGGCACCGGTACAACTGCTGCTTGCTGCCAATGGCGCCGCTGCGCACCCGTATCCGGTGACGGCGGTTCGGCAACGCATTGCCTTGTTGCAGTTGCCGCTCTACCACAGTGGGGAACAAGGTGCTATTGTCGTGGATTTTCAGCCAAGGCAGCTTAAAATTTCAACCTGGCGACAGCGGCAGCGACCGCGCTGGACAGAAAACGTGACGCCAGGTGCTGAAACTGAGATCAGAACGCGCTAGAATAGCAAGCTTAGAATAAAAAGGTGCTTATTTTGCAGTCAGATAACGATACAAGCATGGTAGTTTACCGCCGTCTTCTTGGTTACTTAAAGCCTTACCGGCTCGGCTTTGTCGCCGCCATAGTCGGCATGATTGGTTACTCCCTGGTTGATGCAGGATTTATCGCGTCGGTACAGCCTTTTATTGACCGCGGTATTCAGGAAAAAGACACCGACTTTTTGCGTTATGCTCCGCTGGTCGTGATCTTATTATTTATTTTGCGCGGCATTTTTCATTTTACGGCAACCTATTGTATCAGCTGGGTTGGTAATCAGATCGTAAAGGATATGCGGCAGCAGTTGTTTGGTCATATGATGCGCCTGCCGGTCAGTTTTCATGACAAACACTCCACTGGCGAGCTGATCTCAAAAATTACCTATGACGCCGAGCAAATTAAACAATCGTTGACCAAGGCACTGATCGTGCTGGTGCGCGACGGCGCTCTGGTGGTTGGCCTGATTTTCGTTATGTTCTGGTATAGCTGGCAGTTGTCACTAATCTTCTTTCTGATTGCGCCGGTGATCGCCGTCATCGTCAGCCTGGTATCAAAGCGCTTCCGGCAACTGAGCCATAAGATCCAACATGCGATGGGTGGCGTTACCACCGCCTCTGAGCAGATGTTAAATGGTCATAAGGTGATTCTGTCTTTTGGTGGCCAGCAACTGGAAGATCAACGTTTTGCCGAGGTGAATAACCAAACCCGTCTGCAAGGGGTCAAAATGGACTCAACCTCGGCCATCAGCTCGGGGGTGATCCAACTGATCGCTTCTTTCGCGCTGGCGTTTGTTGTGTTTATGGCCAGCCAGCCGGAAATGCTGGAGACGCTGACGCCCGGTATTTTCTCATCTATCGTCACGGCGATGGTGATGATGCTAAAACCACTAAAGCAATTAACCACCGTCAACAGTGAGTTTCAACGTGGTTTAGCTGCGGCTGCCAGTATTTTTAAGATCCTGGATCAACTGACGGAGCAGGAAACCGGCCGGATAGAGCTCAAAGCTGCCAGGGGCGATATCAGCTTTAGCCATGTCAGTTTTCATTACCCGGGACATCAACAACAGGTATTAAAGGATCTCAGCTTCAGTATCAAAGCCGGACAAACGGTGGCCCTGGTCGGGCGCTCCGGCAGTGGCAAAACCACGATATCCAGTCTGCTGCCGCGTTTTTACGAAGTAGAGCAGGGCGAAATCCTGCTCGATGGGCAAAATATTCAGAGTTACACCCGGGCCTCGTTGCGCAGTCAAATCGCGGTGGTGTCGCAGCATGTGATGCTGTTTAACGATACTATTGCCAATAATATTTGCTATGGCATGCCCAGTCCGGTCAGCCGCGAGCAGCTGCTTGATGTGGCGGAGAAAGCACATGTGCTCGAATTTACCGATAAGCTGCCGGATGGGTTGGATACGCAAATTGGTGAGAATGGTGTCAGTTTGTCGGGCGGCCAGCGCCAGCGCATTGCCATTGCCCGCGCCCTGCTACGTCAGGCGCCGGTGCTGATTCTGGATGAAGCGACCTCGGCACTGGATACCGAGTCAGAGCGAAAAATTCAGGCGGCACTGGATGTGTTATTAAAGGGCCGCACCAGCATTGTGATTGCGCACCGCTTATCGACGATTGAAAAAGCAGACAATATTATTGTGATGGATCAAGGACGTATTCTGGAGCAGGGCACCCATCAGCAATTGCTGGCAAAGGACGGTGCCTATGCCTCCTTGCATAAACTGCAGTTTGGTGGCGACGCATGAACCTGTTAGAGCAAGCCTGGTATAAAAAACACTGGTGGTGCGCCTTATTGCTGCCGTTTAGCGCCTTGTTCTATCTGGTTAGCAGTGTCCGGCGCTTATTGTTTCGCGCTGGGGTGCTAAAGACAGAAAGATTGCCGGTACCGGTGCTGATTGTCGGCAATATCACGGTAGGCGGCACCGGCAAGACGCCTTTTACGATTTGGTTGTGTGACTATCTGCGGCAGCGGGGTTATACACCCGGCATTATTTCACGTGGTTATGGTGGTAAGGTTAAGGCGCCGCGGCTGGTCACTGAGTTGGATAGTCCGGCGCTGGTTGGCGACGAACCCCTGTTACTGGCGCAGCGCAGCGGCTGTCCCATAGTGGTGTCACCCGATCGGGTAGCGGCGGGGCGTTTTTTGCTGGAGAAGCGACCACAGGTTGATATTATTATTTCCGATGATGGTTTACAGCATTACCGTCTGGCCCGGGATCTGGAAATCGTGTTGCTGGATGGGCAACGCGGCCTGGGCAACGGCTGGTTATTACCGGCCGGGCCGCTACGGGAATTACCAAAGCGCCTTGCCAGTGTCGATCTGGTGATTGCCAATAGTGGTAGCTCAGCGCTTGCTGCTGGCGAAATCAAGCTCAGTTCTGCGGCAGCATCGCCGTTATTGCCCGATGCGGAGCCACTGACGCCTGACACCGAGATTCAACTGGTTGCAGGCATTGGCAATCCGTTACGCTTTAAAGCCTCAGCTGAACAGGCTGGATTTAAAATCAAACATTGTCACTTCTGGCCCGATCATCACCCTTTTCAGGCGGATGACTTTAACATGGTCTCAGGTCCGATCCTGATGACGGAAAAAGATGCGGTAAAATGCCGCAAATTTGCCCGGCCTGACTGGTATTATTTACCCGTGCAGGCGGAGCCGGACGCGGCAGTCGTCGCCCGTCTGGACGCCTTATTAAATACTTTGGGAATTCGTTATGGCACTCAATCCGGCATTGACTGATATCCTGGCCTGCCCGGTCTGCAAGGGTAAACTGAAATACGACAAAGACGGCCAGCGCTTGATCTGTACGCTGGATCGGCTGGCCTATCGTTTAAGTAATAACATTCCGGTATTACTGGCCAATGAAGCCACCATATTAAGCGCTGAAGAGTGTGAAAAATGGCGTTCCTAGTGGTGATACCGGCGCGCTACGCCAGTAGCCGCCTGCCAGGTAAACCCCTGGCTGATATCAACGGTAAAACGATGATTGAACGGGTATACCGCCAGGCGTTGCAAAGTGGTGCGGCCCGGGTGCTGGTGGCAACCGACGATCAGAGGATTAAAGCGGTTGTGGAAGGTTTTGGTGGTGAGGTTTGTGTTACTGCCACTCACCACAACTCCGGTACTGAGCGTTTGGCAGAAGTGGTGACGAAGCTGGGGCTACCGGCAGAGACTATAGTCGTTAATGTGCAGGGCGATGAACCCTTTATTCCACCGGCATTAATCGGTCAGGTGGCGGCAAATCTGGCGGCTCAGCAGCGGGCTCGGATGGCCACGCTGGCAGTGCCGCTTGGCGATGCCAGCGAAATCGCCAATCCTAATATCGTTAAAGTGGTGACCGACCAACAAGGTTATGCGCTGTATTTTAGCCGTTCGGTGATCCCCTTTGATCGCGATCAGGCGTTTCAAGCCGAGCTTGCTCAGCATTACCGGCGGCATATCGGCATCTATGCCTACCGCGCCGGTTTTATTCAGGATTACGTACGCTGGCCGGTGTCTACCCTGGAGCGGCTGGAAGCGCTGGAGCAATTGCGGGTGCTGTGGCAGGGTGAAGCCATCCATGTTGCCGATGCCATAGCGCCGCCGGCGATGGGGGTGGATACTGCCGAGGATCTGGCAAGGGCCATCGCCCATGCTAAAACCTATGACTGATGCTTTTCAGATAGTGGCGCAAACCGACGATTTCTATGTTCTGAATAAAGCCGCCGGTGTCAGTTTTCATTCTGAGCAAGGCCCCGGCTTGGTGGCGTTGGCCGAGCAACAGCTGGCACAAAAGCTTTATCCGGTGCATCGGCTGGATAAAGTCACCTCTGGCTTGCTGTTACTGGCACGCCGGCCTGAGGCAGCGGCTGAGTTAACCCAGTTATTTGCCAAGCGGCAGGTGCAGAAATGCTATCTGGCACTTAGTGCGGCGCGACCACAAAAAAAGCAAGGCTGGGTCAAGGGCCCCATGCAACCGGCGCGGCGTGGCGCCTGGCGTCTTGGTCAGGGCGAGCAAGCGCCTGCTGTGACCTATTTTGTCAGCCAGGGCTATCAGGATGCACCGTTTCGGGCTTTTCTGTTAAAACCTTTCACCGGTAAAACCCATCAGTTAAGAGTGGCGCTAAAGAGCGTCGGTGCTGCTATTCTGGGTGATGAACTCTATGGTGGTGCAGTGGCAGAGCGGGTCTACCTGCATGCCTACGCGCTCAGCTTCAGCTTGTTCGGCAAGCAGTATCAGTTCCAGGTATTACCTGATAGCGGCGCGGCCTTTGCTGAACTATTGCAACTTGGCTTGCCACCGAGCTGGTTAACACCGGCTGATTTTCCCTGGCCAGCTGCTCCTGTGCAGTTGGCTGCTTGTTCAGATCAGGATGAATAATGTCAGATTATGAAACCCGTTTTGCCGGTATTGCCCGGCTTTATGGTCAGACCGCATTGCAGCAATTTCGCCAGGCGCATGTGGTGGTGATAGGCATTGGTGGAGTAGGTAGCTGGGCAGCAGAGGCTTTAGCCCGCTCTGGTATTGGCGAGCTGACCTTGATTGATTTGGATGATGTCTGTGTCAGCAATATTAATCGCCAATTACATGCGCTGACTGCAACAGTGGGGCAGGATAAGGTGGCGGTAATGGCAGAGCGGATCCATCAGATCAACCCGGAATGCGTGGTGCATCAGGTGGCAGATTTTATAGCGGCTGACAACCTGGCGACTTTACTAAATGGCAAAATTGACTATGTGCTGGATGCGATTGATGCAGTAAAAGCCAAAACAGCATTAATTGCCTGGTGTAAGCGGCGCAAGATCCCGCTGATCACCACCGGCGGCGCCGGAGGTCAACTTGACCCGACGCAGATCCAAATCGCCGATCTGACACAGGCCTACAACGACCCGCTGTTAGCGAAGGTACGCAATATGCTGCGACGTGATCATCAGTTTAGCCGCAATCCGAAGCGGCGTTTTGGCGTCGATTGTGTATTTTCAACCGAGCAGTTACGTTATCCGGCTGCTGATGGCAGTGTTTGTCAGCAAAAGCCGGATACTAGCGGCGCGATGCGGCTGGATTGCAGCGGCGGCTTTGGTGCCGCCACTGTGGTGACGGCCAGCTTCGGTTTTGCTGCGGTTTCGCGCCTGCTAGTCAAACTGGTCCGCAAGGGTGTAAGCGAGCAACAGGCTGAGTAAAGCGATAGGCTATTTTACTTTGTGACCGTTTGCCGTATGTGTTGCATCATCATAGTCAGGCCATTGCCCCGGGATTGGCTCAGATAAGGGCGCAGATTAAGCGCGTCAAAATGGCGGCTTAAGTCCAGTTCGGCAAGTTCACTACTGGTTTTGCCATTCACAAAACAGAGCATAATTGCCAGTAGACCTTTAACGATACGGGCTTCACTATCCAACACAAAATAATGTTTGCCGCTTACGGGCTCCTGATAGTGTAATAGCCAGGCCCGGCTTTCACAGCCGCGCACCAGATATTCAGTCTGGCGCATTTTCTCTGGTAAGGCAGGCAGTTTCTTACCCAGTTGCATTAACAGCCGGTATTTACTTTGCCAATCGGTGGGTTGTTGCAATACCGGTAGCTCGTGCTCCGCGATTTGCTGCAGGCCGCTGGCAGTGTCGGTAATAAGTTGTTGTAGCATGGTTACCTCAGGATCTCAGTGGCTGCCGCTAATGCCTGCAGGGTGACATCGACCTCGGCTGGTAAATTATAGGCTGCAAAAGCAAAACGCACCGCGCCGGGCAACTGTAGCGTGGCAAATAACGGCATGGCACAATGAGCACCGGCACGCACAGCTATTTTTTGTTCATTTAACAACATTGCCAGATCATTTGGATGCTCTCCGGCCAGCTGCAGACTAACAATACCGGCACTGTGTTCAACCCTGGTCAAGGATCTCAAGCCGGGAATTTGACTAAGCCCAGCAGCAAATTGTTGTAATAACTCGCCTTTATACTGATTTATTTGCTTAGCGTCAAACTGCCGGATAAAGTCAATGGCAGCGGCCAGGCCTATGGCGCCGGCAATATTGGGTGTGCCGGCCTCGAGCCGGGCCGGTAGTGCAGCAAAGCTAGAGCGCTGAAAGCTGACATCGCTAATCATCTCGCCCCCGCCCAGCAAGGGCCTTAACTGTTCCAGATACTGCTCTTTGCCATATAAGACGCCAATACCAGTGGGGCCATAGAGCTTATGGCCGGAGAAGCAGTAAAAATCTACCGGCCATTGTTGCACGTCCGGTACCTGCCAGCTTATGCCCTGAGCCCCATCCACTATGGTAATTGCCCCTGCGGCTTTAGCTGCCCGTAACATAGTTGCTAAGGGCAGAATATGCCCCAGCGCATTGGATACCTGGGTCAGGCTGACAATCTTAGGTTTGAGCGCCAATAACTGCTGGTAGACGTCAAGGTCAGGCATTAACTGCTGATCCAGAGGGATCACATCCAGCTGCACACCACGACTTTGGCAGTGTAGCTGCCAGGGTACAATATTGGCGTGATGCTCCAGCGCGGAAATCAGGATCCGGTCGCCGGGCTTGAGAATGGTATCCATTAAACCAAACGCCAGTTGGTTAAAGGCGGCAGTGGTGCCGCTGGTAAAGATGATTTCAGAGCGGCATGCCGCGTTCAGAAATTGTTGCACGCTGTCCCGGGCTGCTTCAAAGGCCGCAGTGGCGTGCTGGCTTAGCTGGTGGGCACCGCGATGCACGTTACTATTTTGCTGCTGATAAAATGCCAACTCGGTGTCGATCACCTGCTGTGGTTTCTGGCTGGTGGCTGCGGTATCCAGATAGATCCACTCCGGGTTATGGTTAAAAAACGGAAAAAACTGCCGGAAGGCCAGGGCATCGAAACTTGACATGAGAACTTGGACTCCATAACACCAATGGCATAATTATGCCAATTTATGGCCAATTTATCGAACGACAGTGTGCATAAAAATGCAAAAAATAAAAAAGCGGCCTCAGGCCGCTTTGATATTTAGCAAAAAATATTATTTCTTGCTGACATAATCACGGGCAGTATAGCCGGTATACAGCTGACGCGGCCGACCGATCTTATGGCCTTTATCCGACAGCATTTCATCCCAGTGTGAAATCCAGCCAACAGTACGTGACATGGCGAAGATCACAGTGAACATACTGGTTGGAATGCCAATAGCTTTTAAGATGATACCAGAGTAGAAATCGACGTTTGGATACAGTTTCTTCTCGATAAAGTACGGGTCTGACAGCGCAATACGCTCCAGCTCCATCGCCACATCCAGCAGTGGATCTTTAATATTCAGCTCGCTCAGTACTTCATGACAGGTTTCACGCATTACTTTAGCCCGTGGGTCAAAGTTCTTGTACACGCGGTGACCAAAGCCCATCAGACGGAAAGAGTCATTCTTGTCTTTGGCGCGGGCGACAAATTCTGGGATACGATCAACAGAGCCAATTTGTTGTAACATCTTCAGGCAGGCTTCGTTGGCGCCACCGTGTGCCGGCCCCCATAATGACGCCACACCTGCAGCGATACAGGCATAAGGGTTAGCGCCTGATGAACCGGCTAAACGCACTGTTGAGGTTGAAGCGTTCTGTTCATGGTCAGCGTGCAGCATAAAGATGCGGTCCATCGCTTTTGCTAATACCGGGCTGACTTTGTACTCTTCTGCCGGCACTGAGAACATCATATGCAGGAAGTTTTCTGAGTAGCTCAGTTCGTTGCGTGGATAGACGAATGGTTGACCGACAGTGTACTTATAAGCCATAGCTGCAATAGTAGGCAGCTTGGCAATTAAACGGTGCGCACTACGCTTGCGCTGCATTGGGTCGTTGATGTCTAAATCGGAATGATAGAAAGACGACATGGCACCAACGACACCACACAGCATCGCCATTGGGTGGGCATCAACGCGGAAACCCTGGAAAAAAGCAGCGATTTTCTCGTGAACCATGGTGTGGCGGGTAATGGTCTTTACGAAGTCCTGATACTGCTGTTCAGTCGGTAATTCACCTTCTAACAGTAAATAACAGGTTTCCAGATAATTTGATTTTTCAGCAAGTTGTTCAATCGGATAACCGCGGTGCAGCAATACGCCATTGTCGCCATCGATGTAGGTAATCTTCGATTCACAGGAGCCGGTAGACATAAAGCCCGGGTCAAAAGTGAAGTAGCCCTGTTGCCCGAGAGTACGTACGTCGATTACGTCAGTGCCTGCCGTGCCAGAATAGATCGGTAGCTCGAAGGTCTTACCATCAATCTGCACGACGGCCTTTTTATCTGCCATTGGATTTCTCCTATTGTTGTAGTATCGGATATTAGGGTTTGGGCTATTCTACTCGCAAACCACACCTGAAAGTCAATTCTAAAGACTAATCGTTGAATAAGTATTCGACTCTAGTCGTATTGCTGCTTTTGACAATTTATGTAAATTTCCATCTGCGGAATTTTCCGTGTAAAACCAAACAAAAATTGTAATAGCCTTTTATGAAATATATACTATTGGCGGCGTAAAAGCAGTTCACCTGACACCAGCTTTTTTGCTGAACCAGCTTGGGGCATAAAGAGTATATTGGCGTTGGGATGTCACTGGTTTTACAGCGACAATAATGACAACTACGCTCTACACGGGCATCGATGGGCAAGAAACTGTGAAAAAGCAAAGACCAATAAATCTCGATTTATCGACTATCTCTCTACCTGCGACTGCCAAAGCTTCTATTCTGCACCGGGTTACTGGTGTAGCAATGTTTTTCGCACTGCTGTTTGTGATCTGGGCATGGGCGACTTCATTGCAAAGCGCAGAAGGCTTTGACTACGTGAAGTCCTTGCTAAATTCACATTTAGCGAAATTTATCGCTTGGGGCACTATCACGGTACTGATTTACCACCTGTTAGGTGGCATTCGCCATATGATTATGGATCTGGGGCACTGGGAAGAACTGAAGTCCGGTAACCTGAGTGCAAACCTGACCATAGGTTTGTGGATTGTATTAGCCGTTTTAGCAGGAGTTTGGGTATGGTTCTGAATCAGGCAAGCCTGAAGCGCGATGGCGTTCAGGATTATGTTTCTCTGCGCGCGTCGGCGGTGGTGCTGGCGTTATATAGCTTGTTTATCCTGGGTTTCTTCCTGTTCACCCCTGAAGTGACCTTTGAAGTCTGGCATGCACTCTTTGCCAACCTCTTTGTAAAAGTATTTACCTTACTTGCCCTGATCTCTATCGCTATCCATACCCGTATCGGGTTATGGCAGGTACTGACTGACTACGTGAAATGCGCCCGTATCCGCGCCGTATTACAGTTCGTACTTTATGTGATTGCCTTCGCGTATGTGGCAGTAGGTTTATTTGTGTTGTGGGGTGCTTAAGTGACTATTCCAGTAAGAGAATTTGATGCCATCGTTATTGGGGCCGGTGGTGCAGGTATGCGTGCGGCGTTACAGATCACCCAGTCTGGTTTAACTTGCGCCTTATTGTCTAAAGTGTTTCCAACCCGTTCGCACACTGTATCTGCCCAGGGCGGTATTACGGTAGCACTGGGTAACTCCCATGAAGATAACTGGGAATGGCACATGTTCGATACCGTTAAGGGCTCGGACTATATCGGTGACCAGGACGCCATTGAATATATGTGTAAAACCGGCCCGGAAGCCATTACCGAGCTGGAAAATATGGGCTTACCGTTCTCTCGTTTTGAAAACGGTCGCGTCTATCAGCGCCCATTCGGCGGTCAGTCGAAGAATTTCGGTGGTGAGCAGGCTGCCCGTACTGCTGCCGCTGCTGACCGTACCGGCCATGCGCTGTTACACCTGCTGTATCAGCAAAACGTTAAAAACCGTACTCAGGTCTTCTCTGAGTGGTACGCGCTCGACCTGGTAAAGAATCAGGACGGTGCCGTAGTGGGCTGTACCGCTATCGATATCGAGACCGGTGAGATTGTTTACTTCAAAGCCAAAGCGACCGTATTAGCAACGGGCGGTGCCGGCCGTATCTACGCCTCGACGACGAATGCCCACATCAATACCGGTGATGGTGTTGGTATGGCCCTGCGTGCCGGTGTGCCGCTGCAGGATATGGAAATGTGGCAATTCCACCCAACCGGTATCGCCGGTGCCGGTACGCTGGTAACCGAAGGCTGCCGTGGTGAAGGTGGCTACCTGCTGAATAAAGACGGTGAACGCTTTATGGAGCGGTATGCACCAAACGCCAAAGACTTAGCCGGCCGTGACGTGGTAGCCCGCGCCATGATGACTGAAATCCGTGAAGGCCGCGGTTGTGATGGTCCTTGGGGCGTACACATCAAGCTGAAACTGGATCACTTAGGTGAAGAAGTGCTGGAAAGCCGTCTGCCAGGTATTTGTGAATTGTCACGCACCTTCGCACACGTTGATCCGGTAAAAGAGCCAATTCCGGTTATTCCAACCTGTCACTATATGATGGGTGGTATTCCAACTAACGTCCATGGTCAGGTTGTTTCACCAAAAGCTGACGGTTCAGAAGCCATAGTCCCAGGTTTATTTGCCTGTGGTGAAATTGCTTGTGTATCGGTACATGGTGCCAACCGTTTAGGCGGTAACTCACTGTTAGACTTAGTGGTATTTGGTCGTGCTACTGGTTTGCACCTGGGCGAAGCCCTGGCTGCTACCGCAGAAGCCCGCGCTGCCTCTGCTGATGATATTGATGCTGCGCTGGCCCGCACCCGTCGCTGGGAAGACAGCAAACCAGGTCAGGGTGAAGATCCGGTACAGATTAAGAAAGATCTGCAAAACTGCATGCAACTTAACTTCTCGGTATTCCGTGAAGGTCAGGCAATGGCCGAAGGTCTGCAACAGTTAAAAGAAATCCGCGAGCGGCTGAAGTTTGCCCGTCTGGATGACAAGAGCTCAGATTTCAATACCCAGCGTATTGAGTGTTTAGAGCTGGACAACCTGATGGAAACGGCTTACTCAACTGCAGTAGCAGCGAACTTCCGTACCGAAAGCCGTGGTGCCCATGCCCGTTTTGACTTCCCGGATCGTGATGATGAAAACTGGTTATGCCACAGTGTTTACACACCGGATACCGAATCTATGTTTAAGCGTAAAGTGAATCTGGAACCGAAGTTCCGTGAAGCTTTCCCGCCAAAAGCACGTAAGTACTAAGAGGGGCCACAACGATGCAGAAGTTAGTATTTTCCATCTATCGTTATAACCCTGATGTCGACCAAGCGCCGCGCATGCAGGATTACACGCTGGATAACCCGGAAGGCCGGGATATGATGGTGCTGGATGCACTGTTAAAGTTAAAAGAGCAGGACCCAACCTTGTCGTTCCGCCGCAGCTGCCGTGAAGGTGTTTGCGGTTCAGATGGTCTGAACATGAACGGCAAAAACGGTCTGGCCTGTATCACGCCATTATCTGCTGTCGGCTTAAAAGGCGGTAAGATTGTGCTGCGGCCACTGCCGGGTTTACCGGTAATCCGCGACCTGGTGGTTGATATGAGCCAGTTCTACACCCAGTACGAGAAGGTAAAACCTTACCTGATCAACGACAGCAAGTTACCACCAGCCGGTGAGTTCCTGCAGTCGCCTGAAGAACGTGCTAAACTTGACGGCCTGTACGAATGTATTTTATGTGCCTGTTGTTCAACCTCTTGTCCGTCGTTCTGGTGGAACCCTGACAAGTTTATCGGCCCGGCTGGTTTGCTGCATGCATACCGTTTCCTGGCTGACAGCCGCGATACCGCGACTGAACAACGCCTAAATGATTTAGATGACGCTTTCAGCGTGTTCCGCTGCCACGGTATTATGAACTGTGTCAACGTGTGTCCAAAAGGGCTGAACCCAACCAAAGCAATCGGACAGATCAAATCGATGTTGTTAAACCGGGCGCTGTAATGCGCCCTTTTTTAGTATTTAACTGAAACTGTCCGGGCTGCATGCAGCACGGCAGTTTTTTTGCTAATTTTTCCAGGTGCTCAGAAATAAGGGAAACTAAATGCACGAAGGTGTAATGAAGGCGTGGTTAGAGTCTTCACATCTTGGCGGTGGCAACATGGCCTATGTGGATGAACTCTATGAATCCTACTTAGCAGAGCCCACCAGTGTTGGTGACGAATGGCGCGAATTTTTTGCCAAGTTACCAAAAATCGATGGGGTCGATCTCGAAACCCGGCACAGTGATGTCCGGCAACAGTTTGCTGAATTGGCTAAAAACAAACACCGTGAAGTGGTGGTCGTCAATAGCGGCAGTGGTGCCGACAGCCGTCAGGTCAAAGTGCTGCAATTAATCAACTCCTATCGGTTCCGTGGTCACCAGCATGCCAATCTTGACCCGCTGAATTTATGGAAGCAACCGAGGGTACGCGACCTTGAATTGTCTTACCATGAACTGTCTGAAGCTGATTACGATACTGAGTTCCATGTTGGATCATTCGCAGCTGGTCAGGAAACGATGAAATTAGGCGATTTGCATAAAGCCCTGGAGCGCACTTATTGCGGCTCTATTGGTGCTGAGTATATGCACATCGTATCGACTGATGAAAAACGCTGGATCCAGCAACGTTTGGAGAGCATTCAGTCACAGCCGCGCTATGATAAAGCTACCAAGTTACAGATCTTAAAAGGTCTGGTTGCTGCTGATGGCCTGGAAAAATATTTAGGTTCAAAATTCCCGGGTGCCAAACGCTTTGGTCTGGAAGGTGGCGATGCCATGATTCCGATGCTCAAAGCCATGATCCACCGTGCCGGTGAGCAGGGCGCGCAGGATTCCGTTATTGGTATGGCGCACCGTGGCCGCTTAAATACGCTGATTAACGTGCTGGGTAAGAACCCGTCAAAATTATTTGACGAGTTCGCCGGTAAATACGAAGTGGTGGGTGCCGGTGACGTGAAATACCATATGGGTTTCTCGTCTGACTTTGAAACCAAAGGCGGTATCGTCCATTTAGCCCTGGCGTTTAACCCGTCACACCTGGAAATTGTTAACCCGGTAGTACTGGGTTCAGTGCGCGCCCGCTTAGATCGCCGTGGTTGCACTGATGGCTCTTTAGCTCTGCCAATCACCATTCACGGTGACTCAGCGTTTGCCGGTCAGGGTGTAGTCGCCGAGACCTTTAACCTGTCGCAAACCCGTGCCTTTAAAGTCGGTGGCACCGTGCGGATCGTGATTAACAATCAGGTTGGCTTTACCACCTCTAACCCGGAAGATACACGTTCTACACCTTACTGTACCGATATCGCTAAGATGGTACAGGCGCCAATTTTCCACGTTAATGGTGATGATCCGGAAGCCGTCGTATTTGTGGCGCAACTTGCCGTAGATTACCGCAACACCTTTAAACGCGATGTGGTGATTGACCTGGTTTGTTACCGTCGTAATGGTCACAACGAAGCGGATGAGCCGAATGCGACCCAGCCGTTGATGTACCAGAAGATTAAGAAGCATCCGACGCCGCGTGAAATCTATGCCGAGAAACTGCAGTTAGAAGGCATTGTCACCGCGGAAGAAGTGAAGGCGCTGATTGATGGTTATCGCGATGCCCTGGACAAAGGTGATTGCGTAGTAGAAGAACTGCGTCCTATGGCTCCTACTTCAGTTGATTGGACGCCATACCTGAATAAAGATTGGGATAGTCCTTATGACGCCAGTGTACCAGTGGAGAAACTGGTCGCATTGGGTGAAAAAGCGATTCAGGTGCCGGCAACGCACGCCCTGCAACGGCAGGTCGGTCGCGTCTATGAAGACCGCGCCCTGATGTTAAAAGGCGAGAAGAAAATCGATTGGGGCTTTGCCGAAATTCTGGCCTATGCAGCCACTGTTGCCGAAGGCAGCCGGATCCGGATTGTTGGTCAGGACTCTGGTCGTGGTACCTTCTTCCACCGCCATGCAGTACTGCACAGTCAGACTGATGCCAGTACCTACACACCGCTTGAACATATTGACGAAAAGCAGGGTGTGTTCCAGGTCTACGACTCGGCGCTGTCTGAAGAAGCGGTATTGGCCTTTGAATATGGTTATGCCACGGCAGAACCTCGCGCCATGGTGATCTGGGAAGGTCAGTTTGGTGACTTCGCCAACGGTGCCCAGGTGGTCATTGACCAGTTCTTAAGCTCAGGCGAGCAGAAGTGGGGTCGTCTCTGTGGTTTAACTCTGTTATTACCACACGGTTACGAAGGTCAGGGCCCGGAGCACTCTTCGGCCCGTTTAGAGCGTTTCCTGCAACTGTGTGCCGACCACAATATGCAAATTTGTGTGCCAACCACACCGGCTCAGGTATTTAATATGCTGCGTCGGCAGATGGTGCGGCCAATGCGCCGGCCATTGATCGTGATGTCGCCAAAATCTTTACTGCGTCACCCACTGGCAACTTCCACACTGGAAGAGCTGGCGTCAGGCGTCTACCATAACGTGATTGGTGAGATTGACGAGCTGAACCCGGCCGATGTGAAACGCGTGGTGTTCTGTAGCGGTAAGGTGTACTACGAACTGCTGGAAGAGCGGCGTAAGCGCGAGCAGAAAGATGTGGCGATTATCCGGGTTGAGCAGCTGTATCCGTTCCCGCATCAGGAAATGGCGCAAGCGCTGGCAGCCTATCAGCATGTGACTGATTTTGTTTGGTGTCAGGAAGAGCCGCAAAACCAGGGCGCCTGGTACTGTAGTCAGCATCATTTCTGGGCCGCTATTCCGCAAGGCGCTAAGCTGACTTATGCCGGTCGTGAAGCCTCGTCTTCGCCTGCTGTTGGTTACCTGTCGGTACACAACAAGCAGCAGCAAGCGCTGGTAAATGACGCCCTGACACTGAAATAAAACGCTTTTCAGCCCGCTGTGGCGGGCTGTTATAACTGATAAGACCAACCGTTAAAGGTGAAAAAGTGGAAATTAAAGTACCCGTATTACCGGAATCTGTTGCAGATGCAACTATCGCCACCTGGCACGTAAAAACCGGTGAAGCCGTAAGCCGTGATCAGGTATTAGTCGATATCGAAACGGACAAAGTTGTGCTGGAAGTGGTAGCTCAGGCCGATGGTGTGATGGGCGAGATCCTGCATGATGTTGGCGCCACTGTAACAGCTGAGCAGGTCATCGGTAAGATGACTGCCGGTGGTGCACCAGCCGCTAAAGCTGAAGCACCAAAAGCAGAGGCTGCACCAGCCGCTGCTGCGCCAGCTGCCAGCGATGACAGTGATGACGCATTAAGCCCGTCAGTGCGTCGTTTAATTGCCGAAAAAGGTCTGGACGCCAGCAAAATCAAAGGCACCGGCAAAAACGGCCGTGTCACTAAAGAAGACGTTGAGAAATTCCTAGCCGGCGCACCTGCTAAAGCCGCAGCGCCTGCCGCGGCCGCACCTGTAGTTGCTGCCGGTGATCGTAGCCAGAAACGTGTACCGATGACCCGTCTGCGTAAGACCATCGCGAACCGCTTACTGGAAGCGAAAAACTCTACCGCCATGTTAACCACGTTTAATGAAGTGAACATGAAGCCGATTATGGATCTGCGCAAGCAGTACCAGGACGTGTTTGAAAAGCGTCATGGTATCCGTTTAGGTTTTATGTCGTTCTATGTTAAAGCAGTTACCGAAGCCCTGAAACGCTTCCCGGAAGTGAATGCGGCGATCGATGGTGATGATATTGTTTATCACAACTACTTCGATGTCAGTATCGCGGTATCTACACCTCGTGGTCTGGTAACGCCAGTACTGCGTGACTGTGACAAGATGAATCTGGCCGAAATCGAAAAAGCGATTAAAGATCTGGCCATCAAAGGCCGTGATGGCAAGCTGGCGATGGACGACCTGATGGGCGGTAACTTCACTATCACTAACGGTGGTGTGTTCGGCTCTCTGATGTCTACGCCAATTATCAATCCACCACAGTCAGCGATTCTGGGTATGCACAAGATCCAGGACCGCGTGATGGTGGTAGACGGTAAGATGGAAATTCTACCAATGATGTATCTGGCGCTGTCTTATGACCACCGCATCATAGATGGTAAAGAGTCTGTGGGCTTCCTGGTTACTGTAAAAGAGTTACTGGAAGACCCAACCCGTATTCTGCTGGATATCTAAGCGGTAAAAGCGGATAAAAATGCTGTTGTTTGCGCAACAGCGTTTTTAAATACATCGGGTTGGCGCTATAATGCGCGCCGACCTAAACGACAGGCTGCGATAACTGCAGCCTTCAATCAAAAATGAACGGAAAATAGCCATGAATTTGCACGAGTATCAGGGTAAGCAACTGTTTGCCCAATATGGTTTGCCTGTATCTAAAGGCATCGCTGCAGCCACTGTAGAAGAAGCAGTTGCCGCAGCTGATCAGATCGGCGGCGATATGTTTGTTGTTAAGGCTCAGGTTCACGCTGGTGGCCGCGGTAAAGCGGGCGGCGTAAAGCTGGTCAAGAGCAAGGACGAAATTCGCGCCTTCGCAGAAAAATGGCTGGGTAAGAATCTGGTAACTTACCAGACAGACGAGAAAGGTCAGCCAGTTAGCCGTATTCTGGTAGAAACCTGTACTGATATCGCCAAAGAGCTGTATTTAGGTGCGGTAGTGGATCGCTCTTCACGCCGGATCGTGTTTATGGCCTCTACTGAAGGTGGCGTGGAAATTGAAAAAGTTGCCCACGAAACCCCGGAAAAAATCTTAAAAGCCACTGTTGACCCACTGGTTGGCGCTCAGCCATACCAGGGCCGTGAACTGGCATTCAAACTGGGCCTGGAAGGCAAGCAAGTTAACCAGTTTGTTAAAATCTTCTTAGGTTTAGCGAAACTGTTCCAGGACAAAGACCTGGCACTGTTAGAAGTAAACCCACTGGTTATCACACCTGCTGGCGATCTGCACTGTTTGGATGCCAAACTGGTTATCGATGGTAACGCCTTATACCGTCATCCAGAACTGAAAGCGATGCAGGATCCTTCACAGGAAGATCCACGTGAAGCTCATGCTGCTTCATGGGAACTGAACTATGTTGCTTTAGGTGGTGATATCGGTTGTATGGTTAACGGTGCCGGCTTAGCCATGGGTACCATGGACATCGTAAAATTACACGGTGGCCAGCCAGCTAACTTCCTCGACGTTGGCGGCGGTGCAACCAAAGAGCGCGTTGTAGAAGCATTCAAAATTATCCTGTCTGACGCTGCCGTTAAAGCAGTATTTATCAATATCTTCGGTGGTATCGTGCGTTGTGACATGATCGCTGAGGGTGTGATCGGCGCCGTAAAAGAAGTTGGCGTTAAAGTACCGGTAGTAGTGCGGTTACAAGGTAACAACGCTGAACTGGGCGCGAAGGTACTGTCAGAAAGTGGCCTGAACATTATTGCTGATACCGACTTAACTGGCGCTGCCCAGAAAGTGGTTGCAGCTGCGGCCAAGGCATAAGGGGTAAGCAATGAGCGTTTTAATTAACAAAGATACCAAAGTAATTTGTCAGGGTTTCACTGGCGCCCAGGGTACTTTCCACTCTGAGCAAGCTATTGCTTACGGTACCAAGATGGTTGGCGGTGTAACGCCGGGTAAAGGCGGTCAAACGCATTTAGGTCTGCCAGTGTTTAACACGGTAAAAGAAGCGGTTGATGCCACTGGCGCCGAAGCTTCTGTGATCTATGTACCAGCACCATTCTGTAAGGATTCTATCCTGGAAGCGGCTAACGCCGGTATCAAACTGATCGTCTGTATCACTGAAGGTATCCCGACGTTAGATATGCTGGATGCCAAAGTAAAATGTGACGAATTAGGCGTACGCTTAATTGGCCCGAACTGCCCAGGCGTCATCACGCCAGGTGAATGTAAGATTGGTATTATGCCAGGCCACATTCACAAGCCAGGTAAAGTCGGTATCGTGTCACGTTCAGGCACCCTGACTTATGAAGCCGTTAAGCAAACTACTGATTACGGTTTCGGTCAGTCTACCTGTGTTGGTATCGGTGGCGACCCAATCCCGGGTTCTAACTTTATCGATATCCTGAAGTTATTCCAGGAAGATCCACAAACTGAAGCCATCGTGATGATCGGTGAAATCGGTGGTTCTGCGGAAGAAGAAGCTGCAGCTTACATCAAAGCACACGTCACTAAGCCAGTGGTATCTTACATTGCCGGTGTCACTGCACCTGCTGGTAAGCGCATGGGCCATGCTGGCGCCATCATCTCTGGTGGTAAAGGTACTGCTGATGAGAAGTTTGCTGCCTTAGAAGACGCCGGTGTAAAAACCGTGAAGAGCTTAGCCGATATCGGTAAAGCCCTGAAAGAGCTGACTGGCTGGTAAGCTATTACTGTGTTAGTCTGAAAACCCGCTCATCTGAGCGGGTTTTTTTGTTAATGAATTTAGGTAATCCGATGCTTTGGCAAGATTTAACCCGGCTGAACCGCTACGAGCGATACTGGTTAGCCGCGTTCTTACTGATTATTATGCTCAGTACGCTCTGGTTTAGCAGTACGGGCACTGATTGGCAAAGCTGGCGCTCGATTACGCTGAACTGGCTGATCAGCCCGCTGAGTGCTATTAGTGGCGTGCTTTGCGTGGTGATGGTGGCCAAAGGCTTACTGTCAAACTGGATTTGGGGCCTAATCAGTGCCAGCAGTTACGGCCTGATTGCCTGGACCTCAGGCTATTATGGTGACTGGTTATTAAATTGGTTTTACTTCTTACCGGCACAATTCTTTATTTATTATAGCTGGCGCCATCAGTTACACAGTGAAACCCGACAGGTCAGGGTGCGGCGTCTCGGTTGGCATTGGCTATGGGTGTTGGTCGTTGTAGGGGTTGGTGTTACCGCTTTGGCGCAAATGCTTAATGGCCTGGATGGCTTTATTAGTGACGCGCTAAAGCGTAACTCGGCGGTCTATGATAGCCTGCAGACGTTGACGGGATTTGACCTGAGCGGCCCCTTACTGGATGCCAGCACGGTGGTACTGCAAATTACTGCGCAATTGTTAATGATTCGGATGTTTGCGGCGCAGTGGCCATTTTGGATTGCCACCAATGTGCTGACCATCTTTGCCTGGAGCCTGGTTCTGTTAACCACGCCAGACTCAGCGCCTTATGCGGTTCCTACCTTATTAATGTGGATCGCCTTTTTAATTAATTCAGTATATGGTGCCGTCAGCTGGCATCGCGGAGCTAAAATAGCGTGAACAGAGTAGGGGTTTTCCCGGGTAAATTTTTACCGCCGCACCGTGGTCATCTGACCGCGATTTTACGCGCGCATGCGCTCTGTGATGAACTCTATGTGGTGATCAGTGAACGACCGCAGGAAGATGGTGAGCTCTGCGCCCAGGCCGGTATTCCTTATATCGATGGTGTACTGCGCCAACGCTGGTTATCACAGGAGCTGCAGGGGCTGGGTATTAAGGTGCTGTTACAACAGGAAGGACAGATTCCGCCATTTCCACAAGGATGGGGCGAGTACGCGGCCTTATTACGGCAAAGCGTACCAGTGCCGTTTCAGCTGATTTTCGGTGGTGAAGAAAGCTACCGTACCGGTCATCAGCAGCATTTTCCGGATATTCAGTATCAGGTGTTGGATCCACAGCGTACCCAGTGGCCGATTAGTGGCACTGAGATCCGCAACCACCCCTATTTACACTGGGATTATATTGCTGGTGCCGCGCGGCCATTTTTTGCCCGCAAGGTGCTGATCACCGGTCCGGAGTCCTGTGGTAAAACCACCTTAACCCGCAAGCTGGCAAAGGTGTATTGCACCTCCTGGTCAGAAGAGCTGGGGCGGGATTATCAGGAAGAAGTGGTCGGTGGTAATGGCGATCTCTTTAACCTGGAAGATTTTAACCGTATTACCCACCTGCAGTATGAGCAGGATTATCAGGCGCTGCGCAGTGCCAACAAAGTCTGTTTTTTTGATACCGATGCGGTGGTAACCGCCTTTTTTAGTCAGGTGTTTCTTGGTCAGTTGGCCAGCCGGATTGAAAGCTTTATCGACCCCAACAAATATGACTTGATTATCGCGCTGGAGCCAACTGTGCCCTGGGTAGCTGACGGTATGCGTGAACTGGGCGATCCCGGTGTGCGTCAGCAAAGCTTCGAGCAGTTATTGGCGCTTTATCAGCAGTACGGTTTTCCCGCTGAGCGGATCCTGCGGGTCAGTTCAGCCAATTATTATGAACGGCTGGAGGCCTGTATCGGCGCTGTTGATGCCTTATTGGCCGCCAGATAGCAGTGGGGCGAAAATCTCAGTAGGCATTACAGCCAGATATAGCCAGCGGGCTTTTCGCTGCTATAATGCCGCATCATTTATGTATTCGTTTTATAGGATTATGCAGTTTATGTCGGACGTCGCGAATCGCCCAACTAACTTTATCCGGCAAATTATTGATGCCGATCTGGCTAGTGGCAAACATCACAGTGTGCAAACCCGCTTTCCGCCTGAACCAAACGGTTATTTGCATATCGGTCATGCAAAGTCGATTTGTCTAAACTTTGGCATCGCCGAAGATTATCAGGGTCAGTGTAATCTGCGTTTTGACGACACCAACCCGGAAAAGGAAAACGTAGAGTTTGTGGAATCGATTCAGCGTGACGTGAACTGGCTGGGCTTTCAGTGGTCTGGCGCGGTGCGTTACTCTTCTGATTATTTCGAGCAGCTGTATGGTTACGCCGTTGAGCTGATCAATAAAGGCCTGGCCTATGTTTGCTTCCTGAATGCGGAGCAAATGCGTGAATACCGCGGTAATCTGACCCAGCCTGGCAAACCCAGCCCATACCGCGACACCAGCCCGGCCGAAAATCTGGCGCTGTTTGAAAAAATGCGTGCCGGTGGTTTTAAAGAGGGCGAATGTTCCCTGCGCGCAAAAATTGATATGGCCTCCAGCTTTATCTGTATGCGGGACCCGGTGATTTACCGGATCAAGTTTGCCCATCACCATCAAACCGGTGATAACTGGTGCATTTACCCGATGTACGATTTTACCCATTGTATTTCGGACGCGCTGGAAGGTATTACGCACTCGCTGTGTACGCTGGAGTTTCAGGATAACCGCCGTCTATATGACTGGATCCTGGATAACATCACCATTCCTTGTCACCCGCAGCAAATCGAATTTTCGCGCTTGAATCTGGAATTTGCAGTGATGAGTAAGCGTAAGCTGCAAACACTGGTGGAGCAACAGCTGGTCAGTGGCTGGGATGATCCGCGGATGCCGACCATTGCCGGTTTGCGCCGTCGTGGCTACACGCCATCCGCGATCCGTGAATTCGCCAAGCGCATCGGTATTACCAAACAAGATAACGTGATTGAGATGAGCGCGCTGGAAGCCTGTATCCGGGAAGATCTGGATGCGACAGCACCGCGGGCCATGGCTGTACTGGACCCAATCAAAGTGACCATTACCAACTATCCGGCCGACAAGCTGGAGTGGTTAACTGCGCCGAACCATCCAAAAGAAGATATGGGTGAGCGTAAACTGCCATTTGGCCGTGAGCTCTATATTGACCGTGCCGACTTCCGGGAAGAAGCCAACAAAAAGTATAAGCGGTTGGTGTTAGGTGGCGATGTGCGGCTGCGCAATGCTTATGTGATCCATGCCGATGAAGTGATTAAAAATGAGCAGGGCGAAGTGATCGCACTGAACTGTACTTATCTGCCGGAAACCCTGGGGGAAAACCCGGCCGATGGTCGTAAGGTTCGCGGCGTGATCCATTGGGTTGAACAAAGTCAGGCCCTGCCTGCCGAGTTCCGGGTGTATGACCGTCTGTTCAGCGTGGCCAATCCGGCGGCGGAAGAAGACTTTATCAGCACGGTAAATCCTAACTCACTGGTAGTGAAGCACGGCTTTGCCGAACCCTCGCTGCAAACCGCGGTAGCGGAAAAGGCTTATCAGTTTGAACGCGAAGGTTATTACTGCGCCGATAACAAGGACTCACAGCCCACCAAGCTGGTATTTAACCGTACCGTCGGCTTGCGTGATAGCTGGGGTAAAGACGAAGAGTAAGCTGCGTTAAAGGCGGCAGGCGTTAGCCTGCCGCTACCTCTGAGATTGCTGCAACAGCTATTTTGGTCACTGCTATTTCTTTAACAGCATGCCAACCCCAATAATGGCGGCAATAGCCCCGCCTACCAAAAACCAGATGGCATTATCAGTGGGATTCCCGGTCACCATCTCAGTTACTTTGGATGCCGTTGAATTGTACTCGGTATAACCGAAATACAGTAGGATGGCGCCTGCTACCAGTAAAGCTAGTCCAATTATCTTATTCATCACATTCTCCTGTTGTGTTACGGTGTTAAAAGCAGTTAACTTTAGGTTCTGAGGTGACCGCGATGGTCAACATACTGTTTTACTGTAGCTAAATTAACTTAACTTTGGGTGAATTCTTTAGCGGATGACGTGATGGAAATTTTTTTAGCCGTTTTATTCTTTGCTTTTTCGACAACGATTACGCCGGGACCGAATAACATTATGATTATGTCTTCCGGAGTAAACTACGGTGTTAAAGCCAGTTTGCCGCATTGGCTGGGGATCTGTCTCGGTTTCCCGCTGATGGTGTTATTGGTGGGGCTGGGCTTTGGTCTGGTATTTGACCGTTATCCGCATCTGCATCAGTTAATTAAAGTGTTAGGTACCGCCTATCTGTTATATCTGGCATGGAAAATTGCCAGCGCACGGCCGGAAACCATTGCCACTGGCAAGAGTAAGCCACTGAATTTCTGGCAAGCTGCCGCCTTCCAATGGGTTAATGGTAAAGCCTGGGTGATGGCCTCAGGCGCTGTTGCGGCCTTTACCTCGGTAACCGGTGTCTATTGGTGGCAGGTATTGATGATTACGCTGGCCTTTTTACTGGTGGCCTTTCCCTGTGTTGGCGTCTGGATGCTGTTCGGAGCTGGGCTGCGTAAGCTGTTGAATAATGCTGTGGCGCAGCGGATCTTTAATCTGCTGATGGCTCTGATCCTTTTACTGTCAGTGTTACCTGTTGTGATCGAAATCTGGCAGTATTACCTCAGTCCTGCCCAATAGCGGATAACAGTGATGAATGCAGCAGCAGAGAAAGTGGCACTGGAGCATGAAGCCGCCCGGATCTTTATGCGGCACTATGAGCAGCGTTTTGGCATTAAGATGCGGCATATCTGGCACAATGAACCCAGACGGCCGGATGTGTCATGTTATTACGATAGTCAACGTCTGGATTTGGAAATTGCGCATCTCTATGGCAGTGAAGCCGAAGCCATGCATATCCTGGGGCGGGAGCTTAGCCAGCAAACGCATCAGGAATTACTGGCTTTATTGCGCTTACCGGTCGAGCAGCGGATGTTGGAGGCGTTAAACCGTATTATCTGTAATAAAGCCCAAAAATACTATGACAGCCAGCGGGTCTGGCTGGTGATCCGCAATGCTAACCCATTGTGGCGGCGCGAAGATATGCTGGCACACTGTGACAAACTGCATTTACCCAAGCTGCATCCGTTTGAGCAGATCTGGGTGGTGGGCGATATGTTGGGCATCTCCGGCATTTTACCGTTATTTCCACTGACCTTACTGCACGCTGAGGCGACGCTGTGCTAGGGCATTACCGTGCGCTGGCTCGTTGCTTAAAGCCCTGGCGACCGCTGCTATTGCTGGCGGCCTTGCTAACGGCAGCCGGCTTTATCTGGCAGTTATTACCGGGGAACGGGCAGGGGCCTTATTTGCTACCCACCTTGGTTAGCGCCATCCTGTTCCTGTGTTTACTGTTGTTAGTGCAGTTTTTTGGCACCGAGCGGCCAGCACCCGCCAGTCGCTGGCGGCGTGCTCTGGCGACGCTGTGGCAAGGGTTATTGGCGGTACTCCTGACGCTGATCTTGCTCAGCTGGTTTTTTCTGTTTTTAAAAGCCTTATCCGCTATAATCCGCCTGCATTTTTTTTAGGTCCAGGCTATGTCAAGCGATAATACCCATAAGCTGCGCTGGGAAATCTTCTGCAGCGTCGTAGATAACTTTGGCGATATTGGCATTTGCTGGCGCTTGTGTCGTCAGTTAGCTGCCGAATTCCAGGTACCGGTTCGGTTATGGGTTGATGATTTGGCGAGTTTTCAGCGGATCTGCCCCGACGTTGAGCCTGCTTTGCCAGAACAACAATTGGCTGGGGTAGTGATTTGTCACTGGCAACCGGATCTCGACTGGCGCACTATCACGCCGGCACAGGTAGTGATTGAGGCGCTGGCCTGTACCATTCCTTTTGCCTATCAGCAGCAGATGGCCGCGCAAACTGTGCCACCGCTGTGGCTAAATCTGGAGTACCTGTCAGCTGAAGCCTGGGTGGAAGACTGTCATACGCTGGCCTCACCACAGCCGCAATTACCGCTGAATAAATACTTCTTTTTCCCCGGCTTTACCGCAAAAACCGGTGGTTTACTCTGCGAGCAGCAGCTAATCACGCAACTGGACCAGTTTGCCAGCGACCGGGCCGCGCAGCAGCGTTTCTGGCAGCAATTACAACTCGATGATGCCTTAGACTTCTCGCGCCGGATTTCGCTGTTTGCGTATTCGCAGCAGCAACTGGCCGGCTTATTACAACACTGGCAACAGCAAGCCGACAGTACCCTATGTCTGATCCCGGAAGGTGCCCTGGCAGAGCAAGCGATGGCGCTGTGTCCTGGTTTGGCGCTGGGCTCACCCTGGCAAAAAGGGCAGCTTAAACTGTGTATTTTGCCGTTCTTACCACAACCCGATTATGATTTACTACTGGCGGCCTGTGATATCAACTTTGTCCGTGGGGAAGACTCGATCATTCGTGCCCAGTGGGCGGCGAAACCCTTTATCTGGCAGATCTACCGCCAGGCGGAACAGGCACATCTGGATAAGCTGGCAGCATTTTATCAGCGTTATAGTCAGCATTGGCCGCCACAGCTGGCAACAGCAGTCTGGCAATTCTGGTTAGGCTGGAATACCGAGCAGGAGCTCAGTACCGCCTGGCTGGACTTTGTACAGCAACTTAATGAAATAGAACAAAAAAACCGGGAGTGGCGGGCGCAGCTTATCGGCAATGGCGATCTTGCGACTAACCTCGTGCGTTTTGTTGAAAAAAAAATTATAATGCCTCGCAATTTTTCCTAACCAGAAGATCTTTTTATTATGATGAAGACAGCTCAAGAAGTCCGCGCCGGCCAGGTAATCATGGTTGGTACCGAAGCCATGGTAGTGATCAAAGCCGAATTTAACAAATCAGGCCGTAACGCTGCTGTAGTTAAAATGAAATTAAAAAACCTGCTGAACGGTCAGGGCACAGAAACGGTTTACCGTGCTGATGACAAGTTCGAGCAAGTGATGCTGGAAACCAAAGAAGTTACCTATTCTTACTTCGCTGATCCGATGTACGTCTTTATGGACGCTGAGTACAACCAGTATGAAATCGAAGCCGAATATATGGGCGAAGCCCTGAAGTATCTGGTTGATGGCATGGAGTGTTCAGTGGTGTTCTATGGTGAGCGTCCAATCTCTGTTGACCTGCCAACTGTGGTCGTGCGCACTGTTACTTACACTGAACCAGCCGCCCGTGGCGATACCTCGGGTAAAGTGATGAAGCCAGCGAAAATCGAAACCGGTTTTGAACTGATGGTGCCTGCGTTCGTGGAAGAAGGTGACAAGATCGAAATCGATACCCGTACCGACGAGTACCGCAGCCGCGCCAAATAATGGCCGGTAACAAAAAAGGCGCGTCAGCGCCTTTTTTACTGTTATTCTCTTTTTTTACTGCTCTCTCGTAATTGCTTAACACAGCCGGACCCCTGCCATGACTAACAACGATATCCTGCGTCGGTTACGCTATATTCTAAACATCAACAACAGCAATCTGGCGGCAACCTTTGCGCTGGGCGGCCTGGTCGCCACTAAGGAGCAAATTATCAGTTGGTTGGCCAAGGACGAAGATCCTGAATTTGTTGCCTTGCTGGATATTGAATTGGCGCAGTTTTTAAATGGTCTGATCACCAGCAAAAGAGGGATGCGCGAAGGCGAACAGCCGGTTGCGGAGAGTCGGCTGAATAACAACCTGATCCTGCGTAAATTGAAGATTGCTTTCAATCTGCGCGATGACGACTTTTTGGAATTGCTGCAATTGGCCAATTTCCGGTTGGGTCGCTCAGAGCTGAGTGCCTTTTTCCGTAAACCCGATCACCCGCACTACCGGCAATGTCAGGCGCAGGTGTTGCGCAATGTATTAAAAGGCCTGCAGTTAAAACTGCGCCCGGGCACTAGCGAGTAAATTTCTGCGCTAACTGCTTTGTACTAACAAATCGCCCAGGGTGATGTGTGGGTGGCTTTTTTTCAGCTGGCTCAGAAACAACAGGGCGCAGCCGTAGGCATCTTCCAACGCATGATGCTGTGCACTGACCGGCAATTTATGCCGGGCCAGACACTGCGGCAAGCGCAGCGCATCCTTTTTCATCACGGTGCCTTGTTTTTGCATGCGGTGCCACTCGATATTCAGCGTATCCATAAACTGCATGGTCGGCGCCTTGCCAAACAAGCGTTGATACGCAATTTGTAAAAAGGCCCGGTCCAGTCGGCAGTGATGCGCGACAAACACATACCCGGCGTAGTCCTGTAATAGTTGCAGCAACACATCCGCCAGCTCGCTGGCGTTTTTCAGATCCTTGTCATGCACACCATGATAAATAGCGCTCTGGCCAACACTGGTTGGTGGCCGGAATAAATAGTGTTTGGCTTCGCTTAAACAAATTTGCTGGTTGCGAATAGGTACCCAGCCGATACTGACGATATGATCTTGTTTGGCATGCAGGCCGGTTAGCTCTAGATCCAGTGCCAGATAATGGCACTCCCTGGCCGGGGTGTTGGCCGCGGGGATCCCGACCTGATTAAAGGCTTGTACCGCGCTATAAAGCGGTGGTTTCTTTTTCAGCCAACCCAGCATGTTATACCTCCTTACAGAACCGGTGTTTAAGGGAGGATTGGGCGGCGTTGATCACCGCAAAGCTGTCCTTTAGCTGATGACGTTGCAGACCGGAAAGCACTGCCGGATCCAGCAAATTGCTGGCATCATGCCCCTGATCTAAATCATGCAAATGTTTATCCCAACGTAGCTGCGCCAGCACATCAAAGGCGTCGCATAAATTCTGGGTATCCTTACTGTCCAATACGCCGTCGGTGGCCAGTTGCTGCAAGCGGCTACGGGTATTCACTTCCAGCACGCCATTGGCCAGCGCATAGACCCGGACAATATCAGTGATTAGACTGATGCCACGCTTTTTCAGGTCCAGGCCTTTTTTCTGTTTGCCGTCGTGCTCCAGAATAAAATTCCGCAGGAAACTCAGCGGCGCGGTGCGCTGTAAGGCGGTCTGTGCCATATGCATTAAAAACAGCGAGTTATTGGTGCGTGCCAGAATATCCTGTTGTAAGGCATTAAACAGGCCTCTGGAGCCCTCGACAACCCGCATATCAAAGAAAATCGTCGATTTTAAGATGGCATCCGGGGTGGGGGCGGCGATCCATTTGCTAAATTTGCCGGACCAGCCTTTCAGGCTCATCCGTAGTTCCGGGTTAGACGCCATAATATTACCCGGACAAAGTTTAATACCGCAGCGCGCCAGGCCCTGGCAGACGAAGTCAGCCAGTTGGCTGAAATAGTCGGCAACGTCGCCAACCGGCTCTTTTTCCAGCAATAGCGCATTATCCTGATCGGCATTAATACTCTGATCCATCCTGGCTTGCGAGCCAAAGCTAAGCCAGCTAAATACACAGGGGGCAGGGCCCAACTCCTGCTGGGCCAGCTTAATCAGGCGCTGGGTAAAAGCATCGGTAATGGTGGTGATAATATGGCCGGCCTCATAGGCTGGCACCTGCTGTTTACCGAGGATTTGCGCCAGATTACTGATTTGCAGACTGCAGTGTTCCAGGCCATCCAGGCTGGATTGACGATGGATCTCACCAATCAGATAGACCGGGTGATCTTGCTGCGAGCGGATAATGTCGGTGGCGGTAATCATACTGAAACTTAAACCCTGATCGACCACCGGTAAATGATGCACATTAAAGCGGCTCATTAGCTGAACGGCTTCAAACAAATAAGCGTGCTTTTCAATCGTATAGGGTTTGGGTGTCATCACCTCTTTAATAGCGGTAGTGGGGGGCAGGCCTGCTGCCAGCACCCGGCTACGTAAATCGCGATCGGTTAGAATACCAATCAAACGGTTCTCATCCTCCACCAGCAAGGACGAGACGCGCTTTTCCGACATCAACCGGGCCGCTTGTTGTACATCCTGATCGCCACTGATCGCGACTTTTCTGGCCTGCACGATATCAGCAACCTTTAGCGTAAAACGTGAGCTTTGCTGTTCTTTATATTGATGTAAACGGCGGCCAAACAGCCGCTGGAAGAAAATATCAATGTTCTTGTACTGATAACGCAGCTGATGAAACACCTCACTGGGTAACCAGTACACCAGGCCGTCTTCTTCACAGATCAGCCGGTCGTTGTCGGCCAGACCGGTAAGCAGCAGCTGGTAACCGTAAAAGTCGCCTTCTTCCAGCTTGGTCAGCAGTTGTTGCTGATCACTGAACAGCGCGAAGATGCCGGTGCGGATAATCAGCAGTCGTTCCTGACTGATATCCAGATGCTCACCGGCCTGGCAATAGTAGACATTAAAATGTGCGGCTAACCCGGCAAGTTGCGCCAAACCCAGTTGTTCAAAAGGAATGGTTTGTTTTAGAAAATTGGTAACTTCAGCAACTTCCATAGTTCAACCCCAGTGATAACACTTATTCCTGACACAGGTACTGATATAACAGATCGCTGGTGTCCAGCGGGAACCACTCAGCACCCAGCTCTGCTCCGGGCAGTGGGATTTCCAGACTATCGGTAAAGTCTGCCCGGGCTTGCTTGCCACAATGCACGACTTGCGGAATACGGCGCGCACTCATCCGGCGCTCAAAAATATAGAGGTCGACCAGATACACCTCCGGATTACGTTGATTGCGGGCTGCGTTTTCGATATCGGCAGCCAGAAAGCGCATCGTTTGCGGATATAAATAACTCCAGGGCCGCCAGGCAGCGGTTTCTTCCACGGTACGGACCACCTTTACCCCGGCGGGTAACCGGCTACTTTGATGGTCGAACCAGATATATTCATTAACAATCTGATAGCCGAGCATACCGGCACCGGCAGCAACCGGGATAATCCAGCTCGGTAACTTTTTAAGTGTTAGTAATCTAAGTACCAGCGCAATACCGGCAGCACCTAAACCAGCAGAAAAAGTTGCAATTAATTCCCACAACATAGTTATCTTCCTAAAAATTCGGGCTTTCTGTTGAAAGCCCGAGTGTACTGCAGAAGTCTCGTTTCTGCTATCTAAGCAGGTATTGCTTAGTGGTCAACAGCGGCACCGGCACCTTTCGGATAACGGACGCTTTCAACCAGATCCTGGATTTCTTTCGGTGGCGCTGCAGTGACAGATGACACAGCAAAAGCAACCACGAAGTTAATCATGGCACCCACAGCACCGAAAGACAGTGGAGAGATACCTAAGATCCAGTTATCCGCTGTATTTGGCAACATATTGGTACCAGGGATAAAGAACCAGCCCAGATAGGTAAAGATATACAGTAAGGTGACCAGCAGACCGGCTAACATACCGGCGATAGCGCCCTGACTGGATACGCGTTTTGAGAAAATACCCATCATCAGTGCCGGGAACAGGGTAGCTGCGGCAATACCAAATGCCAGCGCAACCACCTGTGCGGCGAACCCGGGCGGATTAAGCCCCAGATAAGTCGCCAGTAAAATGGCACCGGCCATGGAAATCCGGGCGGCTAACATTTCACCTTTTTCACTGATTTGCGGGTTAATGATATTTTTGATCAGGTCATGGCTGATAGCCGAGGAAATCGCCAGCAGCAGACCGGCGGCAGTAGACAGTGCCGCGGCAATACCACCGGCAGCAATTAAGCCCACGACCCAGCCTGGCAGATTAGCAATCTCAGGGTTTGCCAGTACCAGAATATCATTGTTTACTGTCAGCTCGTTACCAGCCCAGCCGCGCTCTTCTGCTTTGGCAGCGAAAGCCGGGGTATCGTTATACAGCTGAATACGGCCATCATTATTTTTATCTTCCCAACGGATCAAACCGGTTTGTTCCCAGTTTTTGATCCAGTCCGGACGCTCAGCATAATTAATCGCATCCGCGGTAGGACCAGCAGGGTAGATAGTGGTTAACAGGTTTAAACGCGCCATAGAGGCTACAGCTGGTGCAGTTAAATACAGCAGGGCAATAAACACTAGCGTCCAGCCGGCAGACCAGCGGGCATCGGCAACCTTAGGCACGGTGAAGAAACGAATGATTACGTGCGGTAAACCGGCAGTACCGATCATCAGAGACAGCGTAAATAACACCATATTCAGTTTGTTGCTGACGTCAGCGGTGTAATCCTGGAAGCCCAGTTCACGCACAATTTCATCCAGCTTCACCAGCAACGGTTGACCGGATTCAACGTGGGTGCTGAACATACCAAACATTGGAATAGGGTTATTGGTCAGTTGCAGCGAAATAAATACCGCTGGGATGGTATAGGCGATAATCAGCACGACATACTGGGCAACCTGAGTGTAGGTGATACCTTTCATGCCGCCAAATACTGCGTACACGAACACCACACCAGCTGCGATCCAGATCCCGGTTGAGGAACTCACTTCCAGGAAGCGGGAGAAGGCAACACCGGCACCAGTCATCTGGCCGATTACATAGGTTACCGACATAATGATTAAGCACACCACTGCTGTTAAGCGCGCGCCCCTGCTGTAAAAGCGGTCACCGATAAAGTCAGGAACGGTAAATTTACCGAATTTACGTAAGTAGGGTGCTAACAGCATGGCCAGCAGTACATAACCACCGGTCCAGCCCATCAGGAAGGTTGAGTTGGCATAACCGCCAGCAGCGATTAAGCCTGCCATTGAAATGAAAGACGCCGCTGACATCCAGTCGGCGGCGGTTGCCATACCGTTAGTGACAGGGTTAACGCCACCACCGGCAACATAGAATTCTTTGGTAGAGCCGGCACGCGCCCAAATGGCGATACCGATGTAGAGCGCAAAGGAGGCGCCTACAAAGATTAAGTTTATTGCAAATTGACTCATGCCAATCACTCCTCTACACCGAATTCTTTATCTAACTTATTCATTTTCCAGGCGTAAATGAAGATGATAGCGATAAAGGTTATGATAGAACCCTGCTGTGCGAACCAAAAGCCAAGATCAGTACCGCCAACACTGATGCCGGCCAGCATAGGTCTGAGCAAGATCGCAAAGCCATATGATACAAGTGCCCAGACAAACAGGCTTATCGATATGTAGCGCAGGTTAGCGCTCCAGTACGCGGCGGCATTCATGTTATGATCTGCCATAGTTGTGTCTCCTTTAGTTTATTTTTTATCGAGCAAGTTTAATCTAGCAGCAGTTAGCCAAGGCGCTAGCCCGACTTTAGTCGAAGGCAACAGCCACAGCATTGACATAACGACTGGCTGCCACCACAGTTAGGGCGTGTTAACCTGCCACATAAACAAGCAGCAAAGGTCAACACGCCCTAGTTAAAATAAGAAAAGGGAGAACCCCGTGACGGTATGGACTGTAGCCTTATTGGCCCTGTTATATGTGGGCGGATTGTTCTGGATTGCCAACTGGGGTGAACGGCATGCTGATGACCGCCTGATACGAAAGTATGGGGGCCTGATCTACAGTCTGGCGTTAGCTGTTTACTGTACGTCCTGGACCTACTACGGCGCTGTGGGAACGGCCGTGACCCGGGGCTGGGATTATATGGCCATCTATCTCGGGCCGATCCTGCTGTTTATCTTTGCCCAGCCGTTCTTATTTAAGCTGCTGTATGTTTCGAAAAAACAAAACGTAACTTCGATTGCTGACTTTATCTCCGCCCGTTATGGTAAAAGACGCAATATCGCGACCCTGGCTGCCATTATTTGTCTGATTGTCGTTATCCCTTATATTTCGCTGCAACTGAAAGCCGTGGCCGGCTCCTATCAGGTATTACTCGGTGGCGCCTTTGATGACGCACAGGTCGCCTGGTATCAGGACAGCGCCTTACTCAGTGCCGTAGCGATGGCGTTTTTTGCTATTTTATTTGGTACCCGCAAACTGCATCTGACCGAGCAAAACCGTGGTGTGATGGTGGCTATTGCCTTTGAGTCGGTGGTTAAGCTGTTTGCGCTACTGACGTTGGCCATCGCCGTCTATGTCTTTATTTTGGATACCGATCAATCCGCATTACGCGCCTTTACTGAGCATTCGATCCGTCAGCAAGAAAAGCTCGATACCCCCGGACTGGTCGAGTTTATTACCAAGACTATTTTGGCGATGGTGGCAGTATTTTTGTTACCGCGGCAGTTCCATGTCGCCTTTGTCGAGAACGTTTCGCACCATCATTTACGGCACGCCCGGCGCTGGTTTTCCGGTTACCTGTTAGCTGTCACCCTGGTGGTGATCCCCATTGCCGTTGCCGGGATGCAGCTGTTTCCCGGTATCCTGGCGCAAGCTGATAGTTTTGTGTTACTGATCCCATCCAGTATGAATTGGAATGTGCTCAGTATTATTGTCTTTATCGGTGGTTTCTCGGCCGCAACTTCAATGATTATTATCGCGACGTTGGCACTGTCGACGATGATCAGTAACGACGTGGTAATGCCGGGCTTATTGAAATCTACCAAGCAAAAAGGCATGTCGCATGATTTTAGTCTGCTAATTCTACTGGTGCGCCGCACCATGATTATTGTGGTGATGGCGCTGTCTTATCTTTACTACAGTATTTTTGCCCGTAACTATGAGCTGGCTGAAACCGGCTTGTTGGCCTTTGCGCTGACTATCCAGCTGGTACCGGCCGTGATAGGGGGGCTGTATTGGCGGCGTGGCAATGCCTATGGCGTCTATGCCGGCTTAAGCTTGGGACTGCTGCTGTGGTTCTACACCCTGATGCTACCGCAGTTGGTCAATGCCGGTGTGATCAACAGCGATATTATGCAGCAGGGCTTGTTTGGTCTCAGTTGGCTGCTACCGACCTCGATGTTTGGCATCCAGCTCGACTCCCTTAGTCATGGCGTAATTATTTCACTGGGCTTTAATCTGGTTGCTTATTTGCTGGTGTCCTTAACCACCACCGTCAATCTACAGGACCGCTTGCAGGCCGTGGCCTTTGTTAAGCCAAATCTCCCAATTAATCATCAGGATACACCGGCTCGCCGCATCCGGATCCGCAACAACGATCTGAAAACCCTGTTGGAGCGTTTTGTCGGACCGCAGCGCGCGGCAGAATGTCTGGCGGAGTTTGGCCGTAAACAGCAGCAAAGTGTGCAGCTGGATGATTTGCCCTCGGTTGGTCTGGTAGAGCACGTTGAGCGTGAGCTGTCCGGCGTTATCGGCGCCTCTTCGGCATCCGCCATGGTTAATGCCGTATTGGAAGGTCGCCAGCTGGCCTTTGAAGATGTAGTGACTCTATTTGACGATACCACCCAGGCGATCCAGTTTTCACGCAAGATCTTGTTCTCCACACTGGAGCATCTGAGTCAGGGCGTCAGTGTAGTCGACCGCGATCTGAATCTGGTGGCCTGGAATAAAGCCTATCTGGAAATGTTTAACTATCCGGAGGGGATGATTCGGGTAGGCCGGCCGGTAGCCGATATCGTGCGGCTGAATGCCGAGCGCGGTCTTTGCGGGCCCGGTGATCCGGACGAGCATGTCGAAAAACGTACCCTGCATATGAAAAATGGCACTGCTCATGTGTTTCAGCGGGTAAGGCCGGATGGCCGGGTCATTGAAATGCGCGGCAATCCGATCCCGGGTGGTGGCTTTGTAACCAGCTTTACCGATATATCGGAGCACGTAAAAGCCGTGCAGGGCTTAGCTGAAGCCAAACAATATCTGGAAGATCGGGTTAACGAACGTACCCAGACCATTTCTGAGATGAACCAGGAGTTACTGGCCGAGGTATCCAGGCGGCGCGAAACCGAGCAGCAATTGCTACAGGCTAAAGCCGAAGCGGAAGCGGCTAATGCCTCGAAAACCCGCTTTCTGGCGCTGGCCAGTCACGATATTTTGCAGCCGCTGAATGCTGCCCGCTTATTTACTGCCGCTTTAGCCGGGGTGAAGGAGCCGCAGCAGCAGGCGGCGATCCTCAATCAGCTGGATAATTCGTTAAAGGCGTCAGAAGAGCTGATCTCTACCCTGCTGGAAATTGCCAAACTGGATGATGGCAAGCTACAGCCAAATGTACAGCCGGTAGCCTTAAAAGACTTACTGGCGCAACTGGCTGAGGAATACCGTCTGGTGGCGGATCAAAAAGGCTTGCAGCTAAGTGTGCGCAGCAGTCGCTATCAGGTGATGACTGACGCCACCTATTTGCGCCGGATCCTGCAAAATATGTTATCCAACGCGATTAAGTACACTCTAAATGGCCAGATCTTGCTGGGTTGTCGCAAACGCGGCAGTCAGTTGTTACTGCAAGTCTGGGATACCGGCCCCGGCATTGCTGAGCCGGATTTGCAGCGTATTTTCGAAGACTTTTATCGGATTGATGCCACTGCCAAAGGGCAGCAAGGCGTTGGGCTCGGTCTTGGTGTGGTGCACCGGATGGCGAAACTGCTTGGCCATCCGCTTGAGGTGCGATCCTGGCCTGGCAAAGGCACGGTATTTAGTATTAGCTTGCCGTTAGCGGCTGTAAGAGCGCGGCAGGAGCTCACCGTCGAAACCACGCTACAGCAAAGGCCCTTACCCGGCTTGAGTGTCGTCTGTGTCGATGATGATGCCGCGAATTTATCCGCGCTTAAAGTCTTACTGGAGCAGTGGCAAATCAGTGAGGTACAGTGTTTTTATGATACCGATGCTTTAATGGCGTATGCGGCCACCGCCGCTGCGCCGGATGTGATCTTGCTTGATTACCAGCTGGGGCAACAGCTAAATGGTCTGCAGTTGTATCAGCAAATCCGGCAACATTGGGGCGCGGTGCATGGCGTACTGGTGTCAGCATCACCACAGGCTGATCTGGCGGCGCTGGCAAAAGCTCAGGGCTTGATGTTCCTGGCTAAACCCATTAAACCGGGCGCGCTCAGAGCCACCTTAAATCACTTTAAAATGTTAAAGCGGGCCGGCACAGTTGCAGACTAAGCCCGCGCTAAGCGGGCGGTCGGGAAATCCCTTACAGAGAGGGCGCGATATTAAAGCGGATTCGCTGCAAGCCTGGCAGGCTAATGCTGCTGCGCCATAGCGCGGTCGACGGGAGGTTCCAGCGTCAGGCGCTGTGCCTGGATCACCACCTGGGTGCGGTTAGTACAGCCTAATTTGCGGAAAATCGCGGTAATATGCGCTTTTACCGTCGCTTCTGAGATATGTAAATCATAGGCGATCTGTTTATTCAGCCAACCTTCGGTCAAATAGTACAACACCTTATATTGTTGTTGAGTCAGTTGTGCGACCTTGGCGGCTAAATCCAGATCCTGTTCGGTTTCCTGCTGATCCAGCACCTGCTTACGCAGCTCTGCCGGCACCCATAATTCACCTTCCAATACCGCGTTCAGGGCGCTGCTGATATCCTGCGGCCGTGCTGATTTTGGCACATAGGCCGAAGCACCAAATGCCATCACGCGGCGGATCACATCCAGGTCTTCACTGGCCGAAATCACCACTATCGGTAAGCTGGGGTAGTTTTTGCGCAGCTGGATCAAGCCAAGGAAGCCACAATTACCAGGCATATGTAAATCCAGCAGCAATAAGTCCGCATCAGGATGTTGTTCCAGTGCGGTGCAGGTGCTGTCAAAACTGTCAGTCTCAATTGTTGCTTTGGTAGCAAAGGTGCTGCTAATGGCGTTGATCAGCGCATTGCGAAATAACGGATGATCATCTGCGACGATAAGCTTCGCCATTGTTTCCTCCAGCATAATTCTGGTTATAGTTATAAGAAAGGCCGCAATGTGGCGGCCTTTCTGCTGCAACTGGAGACACGCAAGCTCAGGGAGCGGTGTTGGTGTCCTACTTACGATTTAAGCGGTTATTCACCAGAATTTCAACTACTGACGGATCAGCCAGGGTGGAAATATCACCTAATTGGTCATGCTCGTTCGCAGCAATTTTCCGCAGAATACGACGCATGATCTTACCTGAGCGGGTCTTCGGTAGGCCTGCTGGAGCCCACTGTATCAGATCCGGACTGGCAATAGGTGAAATTTCTTCACGTACCCAGGCACGAATGGCTTTCGTCAGATCTTCACTGGGTTCAACACCAACCCGCGGCGTGACATAAACATAAATTCCCTGGCCCTTAATATCGTGCGGATAGCCAACCACAGCGGCTTCGGCGATAGCCTCATGCGCTACCAGGCAGCTTTCGATTTCCGCAGTGCCCAGACGGTGGCCTGAGACGTTTAACACATCGTCGACCCGGCCGGTTAACCAGTAATAGCCATCTTCATCCCGGCGTGAACCGTCACCGGTAAAGTAACTGCCCGGATAGGTGCTGAAATAGGTTTGTTCAAAGCGCTCGTGATCGCCATACAGGGTACGCATTTGACCCGGCCAGCTGTCGGTAATCACCAGATTGCCTTCACCCGCGCCAGTAACCGTTTTACCCTCGTTATCGACGATGGCCGGTTTGACACCGAAGAACGGACGGGTCGCTGAGCCGGGCTTTAAAGCAGTGGCACCCGGTAACGGCGTAATCAAAATGCCTCCGGTTTCAGTTTGCCACCAGGTATCAACGATAGGGCAGTTACCCTTACCAAACTTATCGTGATACCAGTTCCAGGCTTCAGGGTTGATGGGTTCACCCACACTACCTAAAACCCGAAGTGAATTCAGCTTGGTGCCTTCAACCGGCGCCTCACCATGTGCCATCAGGGCACGAATGGCGGTAGGTGCGGTATACAGAATATTGACCTGATATTTATCGACAATCTGCGCGATACGCTTCACGCTGGGGTAGGTTGGTACCCCTTCGAACATCACGCTGCTAGCCCCATTGGCCAACGGGCCATAGACAATATAGCTGTGACCGGTAACCCAGCCGACGTCGGCAGCACACCAGTAGATATCACCATCGTGGTAATCAAACACATACTGATGGGTCATAGAAGCATACACCAGGTAGCCGCCGGTAGTGTGCAGTACCCCTTTTGGCTTACCTGTTGAGCCTGAGGTATAAAGAATAAACAGCGGATCTTCGGCGTTCATCGGCTCAGGCACGCACTCTTTTGGCTGCGCAGCAATCAGCTCGTGGTACCACAGATCGCGGCCCTGATGAAAATCAATCGGCTTACCAACGTGTTTAATCACAATAACGTTCTGCACCGGATTGGCATCACCCAGATGCGCCAAAGCGATATCAGTATTATCTTTCAGGTTGGTGGCCCGGCTACCACGCAGGGCCTGATCGGTGGTGATCACCAGTTTAGAATCACAGTCAGTGATCCGGCTACCCAGCGCATCCGGTGAGAAACCGGCAAATACCACTGAGTGCACAGCGCCAATGCGGGCGCAAGCCAGCAGCGCTACTGCCGCCTGTGGGATCATCGGCAGATAAATCGTTACTCTATCCCCTTTGCCAACACCTAAAGAGCGCATCGCATTTGCCAACTGACAGGTCTCTTCGTATAGCTCGCGATACGTGACTTTTTTCTCAATGCCAGGCTCATCGCCTTCCCAATAAAAGGCAACCTGATCGCCCCGCGTTGCCAGGTGACGGTCCAGACAGTTAACGCTGGCATTCAGTACGCCGTCAGCAAACCATTTGATGCTAACGTTACCCAAAGCGAAGCTGGTGTCTTTTACCTGAGTATAAGGCTTGATCCAGTCCAGTCTTTTACCATGTTCGTTCCAGAAAGCTTCCGGCTGCTCTACCGATCCGCGATACATCTCAAGATATTGCTCATTGGTGACATGAGCGCGTTGTTTGATGGTTTCCGGTACCGGATAAAGTGTTGCTTGTGTCATAACATCCCCTGCGGAGCTTATTAAAATAATGAGGTATTTCTAAAGGAGCATTCACATAAAAGGAATTAGACCATAGTCTAGACGAGCTGCTGCGGTTATGCGAACTGCGACTAAAGGCTAATTGCACATAACGATAGTGTCGACCAAAGTTTACAAAGAAGAGACTGCCAGCTGTAGTTTCTGTAAAATAACCGCGAAGACAGTAAAACTATAAAAACCAATGGAGAACTCCAGATGAGACAAAGAAAGACGCTCAACGCCCTGACTGCAGCTGTGGCACTTGCCCTGACAGCAGGCGCGGCTCAGGCTAATAACGGTTTTAAAGTTGGCGATACCGAAGTTACCTACGGTGGCTTTATCAAGCTCGATATGATGTACAGCGATTCTGACGGCGAAATTGCTGCCTTGGGGCGCGATTTCTACGTACCGGCATTAACGCCAATCGGCGGCAGAAACACGACCCGTTTCGATGCACATGCCCGCCAGTCACGGTTTTTCTTTGCAACTTCAACCGATCTCGGTAATGGCGAGAAAATGACCGGTCGCCTTGAGTTCGATATGATGACCAGTAATAACGGCAACGATGAGCGCACCACTAACGGCTACAGCCCGGTAATGCGTCATGCTTTTGTTAGTTACAAAAACTGGACCGTTGGCCAGACCTGGTCAAACTTTATGGATCTGCAATCGCTGCCAGATACGCTGGACTTCGTTGGTAACCCTGATGCAGCTGTGTTTATCCGTCAGGCGCAAATCCGTTACACCTCTGGCAATTTCTCGGTGGCCATAGAGAACCCGGAAAGTACCATTACGCCATTTGGTGGCGGTGCCCGCATTACTACCGATGATAATGCGACACCGGATCTGACCTTCGGCTACAGCTTTAAAGCCGGTAATGCGTCTTTCCGTCTGGGCGGTTTATTACGTCAAATCGCTATCGACGAGGGCGTGTTTGACGATACCGTCACCTCTTATGGCGTATCGTTCAGCGGTAAGTTTAATCTGGCAAACAATGATGATATCCGTTTTACCCTGAACCATGGTAAGGGCTTAGGCCGTTATGTGGGCTTAAATACCATTAATGGCGCTGTATTAACAGGCACTACTAATGCGGCCCGGCTGGAAGCAATTGACGTAACAGCGTTCTCAGTTGCTTATCGTCATCTGTGGAACGACAAATGGCGTTCTACCTTCCTGTACTCGATGTTAAGCGCTGATAACGATACCACCTTAACCGGAACCGGCGCGACTAAGAGTACACACAGTTACAGCGCTAATGCTCTGTATCAGTTCAATCCGAAGTTTATGATGGGTATTGAATACAAGTTTGCGAATCGTGAAATTGAAAGCGGCCTGGACGGTGATATGCATCGCATTCAGTTTAGCGCTAAGTACGACTTCTAAGCCAGGCTGATGCCTAGTCAAAAACCACCGCTCTGACGGTGGTTTTTTATTGCTGCCAGTTTGTATCAGATATTGCTGGCTGACTGTTCGCGATCCGACAGCGATATACTTAAAAGAAAGATACTTAAAAGAAGATAATAAAAAAGCCGGCACTGGCCGGCTTTTGCTACAGAGCGGTGATTTACTCCGCTTGACCAGGTTTGGTCATAGGCGCAGATACTGCCTGACGGGCAAAGGCTGAACCGGCTGGCCGCTCAGACGATTGCACAACCGGACGCTGTTCGGCGCTGGCAGCATTGATCACGATCTCCTGCTGCGTATCGGTAACCGCAGTAGGCTTAGTCATTTCAGCGACTACCATATTGCCAAAGCGACTGCCAGCAGGGCGCTTGGCCGTAGCAGGTGCTACTGCTGTTTCAACTGCAACAGTTGCGGCGGCTGCTTCAACTGGCGCGGCTGATGTTGGCTGCACCGGCGCTGCTGCGGCTGACTCAGTGGCTGCGGCTTGCTCAACGGCCGGCTCTAACGCCAGGCTTTGTTGCTCAGGGCTGCTCTGGCTGGCGACCGCTTCCTCAGTTGCAGTGACCTCTACTGCTGCCACTTCAGTCTCAGCAACAGGCGCTTGCGTTACGGTATCAGCGGTATCCGCTTTTGTCGTGCGACGACGGCTGCGGCTACGGGCTGGTTTGTCTTCAGCATCGACAGCGCTTTCCTCTGACGCAACTGCCTTAACAGCGTCATCAGTAGCCACCTCAACTGCGACAACCACAGGCTCTGCGACCGCTTCAGTAACAGGAGCTGAGGCGACAGTCGCTGCAGTCTCGGCTGTGGCTGCAGCAACAGGGGTCTCAGCTGGGCTGCTTACAGCAGCTTGTTCCGCTGTGACAGTGGCTGTTACCGTTTCATCTGCGGCAGCTGTTTCCACAATGGCATTATCGGTTTGCTCTTTGCGACGCTTTTGACCGGCAGCGCGCAGATGACGTGGTGAACGACGGCTGCGGCTGCGCGGCTCTGCAGCTTCTGCGGCATCATCGGCTAACACTTCGGTTTCAGGCACTGCTGCTGTGGCAACAGTCGCTTGAGCAGAGGTATCAACAACAGTATCAACAACAGCCTCAGGTGCCTTGGTCAGAGCTTCTGGCGCTGCGTCAACTACCGCGGTCACTGTTGTGCTTACCGCAGGCTCAGCAGCGGTCACCGGTGCTTCGGTTGCAGCAGTGTTAGCGACAGCTTCTGCTTTCGCTACCCGCACTGAACGCTGTAACTGGCGGCGGGCCCGACGCTCAGCAGCAGCGGCACGGCTATTTGGCTCGTCTGCTTCCTCTCGTTCTACCTTATCGACCTTAGCTTCAGCCGGCGCTTTACGGGCTTCTTGCGGCCGTGGCTGGCGCTCCTGTTGTTTCGGACGTTCCTGCCGCTCTGGGCGACTGCTCTGGTTCGCTTTGTCTTCGCTTACCTTATCCTGTGCTTTATCGGCAACTTTCTCGACCTGATCCCGGCGTTTATTCCGGTTATTACGTCTTCTGTTATCGCCGCGTTCACCACGCTCACCACGTTGCTCCGGACGGGCGGCTGATTTCTCTTTCGGTTTATCCGCCGGTTTTTCCACTGCCGGTGCGGCAAATAAACCCGATAACCAACTTCCTAAACGGCTGAATAAACCTGGTGTACTGGCCACAGGGGCAGCAACTTCGGCAACGACAGTTTTCGGTTGCGGTGCCGGCGCAGCAGTTTGCGCCATACTCAGTGCTGATACTGCAGGCTTTTCTTTTACCGCATCCGAAGCAGGCTGATACAGCTTGGTGGTGTGCTCTGGAACCTTGGTCAGGTTATAGCTGACATCTTCGATCTCTTCATCGATACGGATGCGGATCACTTCGTAGTTTGGTGTTTCCAGATGCTCATTCGGGATCACATATACCTGAACGCCATTGCGCTGCTCGATGCGACGCACGCCTTCGCGTTTTTCGTTCATCAGATAAGTAGCAACTGATACCGGCACCTGTGCCTGCACCTGGCTGGTGTTATCTTTAATCGCTTCTTCTTCGATTAAACGTAAAATTGACAGGGCAGAGGACTCAACGCTGCGGATAGTGCCGCGGCCATGACAACGCGGACAGACATGACCGGCTGACTCACCCAGTGACGGACGTAACCGCTGCCGTGACATTTCCAGCAGACCAAAACGCGAAATCCGGCCAATTTGTACCCGGGCACGGTCTTGCTTAACAGCGTCTTTTAAACGGTTTTCCACTTCACGCTGATGCCGTACCGGCGTCATATCGATAAAGTCGATCACGATCAGACCGCCCAGGTCACGTAACCGCAATTGGCGGGCGATTTCATCGGCCGCTTCCAGGTTGGTATTAAAGGCGGTTTCCTCGATATCGCCGCCTTTAGTGGCTTTCGAGGAGTTAATATCAATCGCAGTTAAGGCTTCGGTGCTGTCGATAACGATAGAACCACCAGAGGGTAACCGTACTTCACGGCGGAAGGCGGTTTCGATCTGGTTTTCAATCTGATAGTGCATAAACAGCGGCACTTCACCCTGATACATCTTCACGCGGTGCGCGAAGTCAGGGCGGAATTGCTGGATATAAACCTTGGCTTCTTCGAAAATCTTCTGGCTGTCGATCAGGATCTCACCGACATCGCGGCGCAGATAATCACGAATAGCACGGAAAACCACATTGCTTTCCTGGTGGATCAGGAAAGGCGCGGCACGCTTCTGCGCTTCTTCGGTAATAGCCGACCAGTGTTTCAGCAGGGCTTTTAAGTCGTAATCCAGCTCTTCATAGGATTTGCCGACGCCAGCAGTACGCACAATCAGACCCATGCCATCCGGCATTTCCAACTGGCCTAAGGAATCTTTTAATTCCTGACGCTCATCGCCTTCAATACGGCGTGAAATGCCACCGGCGCGCGGGTTATTCGGCATCAGTACCAGGTAAGAACCGGCCAGACTGATAAAGGTGGTGAGCGCAGCACCTTTTTGGCCACGTTCTTCTTTATCAATCTGGATAATGACTTCCTGACCTTCTTTTACCACTTCTTTGATGTTTGGACGACCATCGAAGCTGTAACCGGCAGGGAAATATTCGCGGGAGATTTCTTTTAACGGCAGGAAACCATGGCGCTCAGCACCGTAGTCAACGAAGGCGGCTTCTAAACTCGGCTCGACCCGCGTGATTTTACCTTTGTAAATATTAGCTTTCTTTTGTTCATGGCCTGGGCTTTCAATGTCCAGGTCGTACAGTTTCTGGCCATCGACCAGGGCTACGCGGATTTCTTCTTCCTGCGTGGCATTAATTAACATTCTTTTCATTGTATGGTGACTCTATTGCGAAGCCACAACACAACAACCGGGCACCTGAGTGTCAGCCGTTATCAAACACAGAAGGGTGCAGTCTCACGACTGGGTGCTTGAGGGAACCTAATTTTACGTTTTACAACCCCGCTGCCGGCAAAACAGTGCCTGGCAGCGGGGTTTTCGTTATGCTTTCTGACACACAGCGCCTGCAGGCGTTGTGTTCTGACTAATCTTTACTGTTGTTGCCCGGTGACCGGACTTTGTGGTTTGCCGTTATTGGTAACAAATTACTCAACATTACCTCAGGCAAGTGGCAGTGGATTAACGCCGGGGTTATAAAAAACATTGGTTTTCACCACGATTTCGGTATGATCACATCCCCTGACGGTGCCGCACAAATTCTCTTATGTCACTTTGAGCGCCCTAATTGCCGTATTTCGGCACAATTAGCGGGCTGATTATCCCACTAATCTGCTGCGGTTAGCAACTTAATTGTAATTTTAGCTGAGTATTTTGCAAACATGACCGATGAAATTAAATTGCCAGTACAAATGATTGAAATTGAAGATGATTTCATCGGTCAGCGCATAGACAACTTTTTAATCGCCCGGCTGCGCGGTGTACCAAAAAGTGTGATTTATCGCGTTTTGCGCAAAGGTGAGGTGCGGGTGAATAAAAAACGCATCAAACCTGAGTATAAATTAGAACAGGGCGATGTGGTGCGGGTACCGCCGTTAACCGTTGCCAGCGCACCCGATGCGGTATCGGTGAAACTGAGTCTGGTCAAAGATCTTGAGCAGCATATCTTGTATGAAGATAAAGATCTGATTGTACTGAATAAACCTTCGGGCATGGCGGTGCATGGTGGCAGTGGATTACAGTTTGGCGTAATTGAAGCCCTGCGGGCACTGCGTCCGGACGCTAAGCATTTGGAATTGGTGCACCGGTTGGATCGTGATACCTCGGGCTGCCTGCTGATCGCGAAAAAACGCTCGGTTCTGACTCATTTACACGAACAGCTACGCAATAAAACGGTAGAGAAAAAATACTGGGCGCTGGTTGCCGGCGATTGGGATAACAAAGTACGCAAGGTCACAGAGCCGCTGCGTAAAAATACCCTGCAGTCCGGTGAGCGGGTGGTCAAAGTGGATGCTGCGGAAGGCAAGCCATCGGAAACCCGGTTTCGGATTTTGCAGCGTTATCAGGAAGGCACCCTGGTTGAAGCCTTTCCGGTAACCGGTCGTACCCATCAGATCCGGGTTCACACCGCCTGTAAAGGCCATCCGATTGCCTGTGATGATAAATACGGTGATAACCAGTTTAGCCAGCAGATGCAGCAAATTGGACTTAACCGGCTGTTTCTGCATGCCTTTAGCTTAAGCTTTATCCATCCAATCAGCGAAACCACTATGCGCTTTGAAGCGCCACTGGATCCGAAATTAAGCCAGACTCTGGAACGGTTAAACCGTAAGTAGCAAGTTATAAAAAGCGTAACGACGCGGAGTAGTGATGTCAGCAGTAAAACTGGTTATTTTCGATTGGGACGGTACCGTGATGGACTCGGTCGGACGCATTGTATCCTCAATGCGTGCCGCCGCTGCCTTAACCGCATTAGAGGTACCCAGCCATGATGCGGTTAAGCAAATTATTGGCCTGAGTCTGGATCCGGCTTTTGACCAGCTGTTTCCGACCGCCAATAAAGCCCAGCGGCAGCAAATATTTGAACATTATCGCGATCAATATGTGCTGCATGACACCACGCCTACACCCTTGTTTGCAGGTGCTGAGGCAACGTTAAAGCAGCTGGCTGAGCAGAATATCCTATTGGCAGTGGCAACCGGTAAGGCGCGCAAAGGGCTGGATCGGATGTTTGCCGAAACCGGGCTGGCGCCATACTTTGCTACCAGCCGCTGTGCCGATGAAGCGCAGTCAAAGCCGCATCCGGATATGCTTAAGCAAATTATCACTGAACTCGGTGTTGATGCGGAACAGGCTATTATGGTCGGCGATACCAGCCATGACTTAAAGATGGCACAGGCGATTAATATGCCAAGGGTAGGGGTAAGCCATGGCGCTCATCCGGTATCGGTATTGGCGCAATATCAGCCGCTGGCGATTATTGACCGCTTACCTGAGTTAACCTCACTGGTTTTGCAGTAACAGGTTTAAGCCTTCATCACGTAGCATCGCCAGCAGCCTGATCAGTGGTAAGCCAATTAGGCTGTTGGGGTCATCACCTTGCAGTTTGTCAAACAGGGCGATGCCCAACCCCTCACTTTTAAAGCTGCCGGCGCAATCCAGCGGCTGTTCCCGCGCCACATAGTGGCGGATTTCGGCCTCACTCAGCTCACGAAAATACACCACAAAGGGTTCAATCGCTTGCTGAACCTTGCCGGTTGCTGCATTCACCACGGCCAGCCCGGTTAAAAACGTCACCGCCTGGCCGCTAAACCGTCTAAGCTGGGCTTCAGCATTAGCTACAGTATGTGGCTTACCAAGTATTTCCCCCTGAAATACCGCCACCTGATCCGACCCTATCACTAAACCGGCTTTGAGCGTCGCGGCTACTGCCTTGGCTTTAGCGAGCGCCAGCCGGTTAACCAGAGCTTCTGCTGTTTCGTCAGGTAAAGGGCTTTCATCGACCTCTGGTTTAACGCAGTTAAACTGTGTAGTCAGCTTTTGCAGCAAGGCGCGCCGGTAAACAGAGGTAGAGGCCAGATAGAGTGGCGGATGCTGCTGCGTAGTCATTTTTCATCCTTAGGGTGATTTCACGCTATGATTCAGGGGGCGGGCGCACTATAATGCGAAGCCGCGCTATTCGCCAGAAAGCTGCGAGAAATATGTTAAAAAACCTGCAGAACCCTTTGACACTCAGGGACTGCTTCTATATGATGCGCGCCTTATGCAAAAAGTGAAAATACCTGTTACGCTGGATCCGGTAAAGGCAGCGCAAAAGCGGTCAGACTACGAAGGCATTATTGTGCTGAGTACCTTAAGCCGACTTTCTGAGAGCTTGCTGAGTAACGACGGCGATGTAACAGTCAGAATTGAATGCGGAACTGACCAGCAGGGACTGACTGTACTACAGGGTACAGCAACTTGTCTGGTAAGTGTAAAGTGTGAGCGATGTGGCGAAGCGATGCCGCTAACACTAGACTGCAGTTTTGCATATACTCCGGTTAACGGAGATGATGATGCGGCTTTGGAGTTGATTCCTGAGCGCTACGACGTGATCGAACGTGATGAACACGGCGAAATTAATTTACGGCAGCTGATTGAAGACGAGTTGATTCTGACGCTTCCTTTGTACCCGATGCATGCGCCTGAAGATTGTTCAGTTAATCCAGACGGCATGAGTTTCGGTGACATAGGCCCGGAGCCGGAAAAGCCCAACCCGTTTGCAGTGCTGCAAGAATTGAAGAAAAAGTGATTTAGGAGAAATACAATGGCTGTTCAGCAAAACAAAAAATCTCGTGCACGTCGTGACATGCGTCGTTCACACGATGCTTTAACTGGCCCAACGCTGTCAGTTGATTCAACTTCAGGTGAGACGCACCGCCGTCACCACATTACTGCCGACGGTTTCTATAAAGGCCGTAAAGTAAAATAAGTCCGGACCCTTGTCCTGACGGTTTTTACTGGTAGTAAAGTGCAGCCGCTAAAGCCGACTCTGGCTTTAGATATGATGGGGGGCGACTTTGGCCCCCGATCTACTATACCTGCCGCCCTGGCAGCGCTAACAGAATTCCCCGAACTCGAACTTGTGTTTTGTGGTGACCAGCCACTGCTTAGCCGTATGCTGACTGAAGCCGGCGTTGCTGCGCATCCGCGCATTCGCTTTGTGCACAGTGACGATCAGGTTTCGATGGCCGATAAACCCTCATTAGCCTTACGCACTAAACGTGACTCTTCGATGCGCCACGCCCTCGATCTGGTTGAGCAGGGTAAGGTTCAGGCCTGTGTCTCTGCCGGTAATACCGGTGCTCTGATTGCAATGGCGCACTATGTACTGAAAATGCTCAATGGCGTCGAGCGGCCTGCGCTGGTCAGTGCCTTACCCAGCTGCAACGGTAAGCCAGTGTATATGCTGGATTTAGGTGCTACCGTCAATTGTGATGCCGACACCTTGTTTCAGTTTGCGGTAATGGGCGCGGTGATGGCCGAAGAAGTGATCGGCATCCGGGCGCCGCGCGTGGCACTGCTAAACATGGGCGAAGAAGAAATTAAAGGCTCGGATCAAATCAAACGCGCCTCACAGTTACTGCAGGAATGCCGGGATCTGAATTATATCGGCTATATCGAAGGTAATGATATTTTCTCCGGTAAGGCGGATGTGATTGTTTGCGATGGCTTTGTCGGTAACGTGGCGCTAAAAACCTGCGAAGGGGTAGCGAAACTGATCCTGAAGCGGGCGCAACAAGGCGTGAAACAGCGGCCTTTTGCTGCTTTATTAAGCTGGCTGTGTAAACCTGCCCTAAAAAGTCTTTATCAGGGGATGAACCCCGACCAGTATAATGGTGCAAGTCTGATAGGATTGCGCGGCATTGTAGTGAAAAGTCATGGAAATGCGACGAAAGACGCATTTTTAAGTGCCATCCGACAAGCAGTGTGCGAGGTTCAACGCCAGGTACCTGCAAAAATAAAAGATCGGCTGGAACAGGTTCTGATAGATAAAGCATAGGCCAGCATGTACTCAAGAATTATTGGTACCGGAAGTTATTTTCCGGCAACAGTCCGCACCAATGCGGACTTAGAGTCTATGGTGGAAACCACAGACGAATGGATTATCGAACGCACGGGTATAAAAGAGCGGCGCATTATCGGTAAAGACGAAAGTGTGGCGACCATGGGTGCTGCTGCTGCCCGGAAAGCACTGGAAGCAGCCAACGTAGATAAAAACAGTGTCGATATGATTATCTGCGCCACCACCAGTGCCTCGCGCGCCTTACCCAGTGCTGCCTGCGAAATTCAACGCGAACTGGATATTCCTGCTATTCCTGCCTTCGATATTGCTGCCGCCTGCGCCGGTTTTTGTTATGCCTTAAGTATTGCCGATCAATACATTAAAACCGGTCTGGCAAAACGTATCCTGGTGATTGGCTCAGATTGTCTGTCACAGTTGGTCAGCCCGGAAGATCGCTCTATGGTGATCCTGTTTGGTGATGCCGCCGGAGCCGTGTTACTGGAAGCGTCAGAACAGCCAGGTATCCTATCAACCCATATTCATGCCGACGGTAAATACTCAGAATTGCTTTACGTCGATAACCCTATTCGCGGTGACGAAGCCTCGGTACATAACTCCTGGGGTAGCATGAAGGGTAACGACGTCTTTAAAGTCGCCGTAACCAAGCTGTCTGAAGTGGTTGAGCAAACCCTGGCCGCTAATAATATGGACAAATCACAAATTGACTGGCTGGTGCCGCATCAGGCGAACTTACGAATTATTGCTGCGGTGGCGCGTAAACTGGATATGTCGATGGATCAGGTGGTGATTAACCTGGATCGCTATGGCAATACCTCGGCGGCGACCGTGCCGACAGCGCTGGATGAAGCAGTACGTGATGGTCGGATTCAGCGTGGTCAAACCTTATTGTTAGAAGCCTTTGGCGGCGGTTTCGCCTGGGCCTCTGCACTGGTTCGCTACTAAGCTTTTATTTCAATGAAAATTCTTAATTTCAATGCAGGCACCTTTTAACAGGGTATAACGATGACGAAAAAACTTGCAATTGTCTTTCCTGGTCAGGGTTCACAGAGTGTTGGTATGTTAGCCGATCTGTATCAAACTTACCCGCTGGTACAGGATACGTTTAACGAAGCTTCAGCGGCACTGGGTTATGATTTATGGGACCTGGTTGCGAATGGCCCGGAAGAGCAGCTGAATGAAACCCAGCGCACCCAGCCGGCGTTATTAACGGCTTCCGTTGCCGTCTGGCGTGTATGGCAGCAACAAGGCGGCGCTACGCCAGCCTATTTTGCCGGCCACTCGTTAGGCGAATACTCGGCACTGGTTTGTGCTGGTGTACTCTCTCTGGCCGATGCGGTAAAACTGGTAGAAAAGCGTGGCCAGTATATGCAGCAGGCAGTGCCGGCCGGGACTGGCGCCATGGCAGCAATTATTGGTCTGGACGATGCGGCCATTGCCAAAGCCTGTGCCGACGCGGCTCAGGGTGAAGTCGTGGCGCCGGTTAACTATAACTCACCGGGTCAGGTGGTGATTGCCGGTCATAAAGCTGCGGTAGAGCGGGCCGGTGAAGCCTGTAAAGCGGCCGGAGCCAAACGCGCGCTGCCGTTGCCAGTAAGCGTACCGTCACATTGTGCGTTGATGCGCCCGGCAGCAGAGCAATTAGCCTCCGATCTCGCTGCGCTAAGCTTTAAAGAGCCGGCGATTCCGGTGGTAAATAACGTTGACGTGCAAATTGCCAGCAATGGCGATGCGATTAAAGATGCATTAATTCGTCAGCTGTATAGCCCGGTGCGCTGGACTGAAACCATTGAGTATTTCGCCGCGCAGGGCGTAACCGAGGTACTGGAACTGGGCGCGGGCAAGGTCCTAAGTGGCCTGATTAAACGCATTAATAAAGAGCTTAGCACCAGCTCAATCACGGATAGCGCCGCGTTAAGCGCTGCCCTTACAGCAGAATAAGGTAACAAGATGACAGCATTTATTTCATTAGAAGGTAAGGTCGCGCTGGTAACAGGCGCCAGCCGTGGGATTGGTAAAGCCATTGCTGAGCAACTGGCTGCTCTGGGTGCCAAAGTAGTCGGTACCGCGACCAGTGAGAAGGGCGCAGCCGCTATTTCTGACTATCTGGGCGCTAACGGCAAAGGTTTAGTGTTGAATGTGACCGATGCCGATTCTGTTGAGCAGTGCCTGGCGCAAATCAAAGAAAGCTTTGGCGAGATCGATATTCTGGTAAATAATGCCGGTATTACCCGCGATAATCTGCTGATGCGGATGAAAGATGAAGAATGGTTTGATATTATGCAGACCAATTTAACTTCGGTGTATCGCCTGAGCAAGGCGGTACTGCGTAGCATGATGAAAAAGCGTTTTGGCCGCATCATTACTATTGGCTCTGTTGTGGGTTCAATGGGCAATGCCGGACAAACCAATTATGCTGCGGCGAAGGCGGGTGTGCTGGGCTTTACCAAATCACTGGCCCGTGAAGTGGCATCACGCGGCATTACCGTAAATGCTATCGCACCGGGTTTTATTGATACGGACATGACGAAAGAGTTGTCGGACGAGCAAAAAGAAGCTATTTTCTCGCAAGTCCCTGCAAATCGTTTAGGGCAGCCAGAAGAAATTGCGGCGACAGTGGCATTTCTGGCGTCCACGCAGGCAGCCTATATTACCGGTGAAACAGTTCACGTTAACGGCGGTATGTATATGGTGTAAGCAAATCAGGTTTGACCAGCAAAAAATGCCAAGGGCATTGCTTGCATCAACCCCTGCTTACGCATAAACTAGCGCCAAACCAAATTGCACGATTTGTTGCGATTTAGATGAGAAAAAGGAAGAAAAGATGAGCAACATCGAAGAACGCGTTAAAAAGATTATTGTTGAACAACTGGGCGTTAAAGAAGAAGAAGTGAAAAACGAAGCTTCTTTCGTTGACGACCTGGGTGCAGACTCACTGGACACAGTAGAGCTGGTGATGGCGCTGGAAGAAGAATTCGATACTGAAATTCCAGACGAAGAAGCAGAGAAAATCACCACGGTGCAATCAGCCATTGATTACATCAAAGCCCACGCTGAATAAGCCGAAAGCTTGAGAAACGGGTAGCGAGGCTACCCGTTTTCGTTTTAAGAATCAGAAAAACAGGTATCTACGGAGGACACGGTGGCAAAACGTCGTGTAGTGGTAACAGGTTTAGGAATGTTGACGCCGCTGGGCAATGATGTGACCAGCAGCTGGCAGGGACTGCAGCAGGCGAAAAGCGGCATTGGCCTGATCGAGCACTTTGACACCAGTGCTTATACAACTAAATTTGCCGGCTTAGTCAAAGATTTTGATGTTGAGCCTTATTTCCCGGCGAAAGACGCCAAAAAAATGGATTTGTTTATCCAATACGGCGTAGCAGCAGCCATGCAGGCCTTTCGTGACTCCGGCCTGGAAATCAATGAAGTTAACGCCCATCGCATTGGTGCCGCTATCGGTTCCGGTATTGGTGGTTTAGGTTTGATTGAAGAAAACCACACCAAGCTGCTGAATAGTGGCCCGAAGCGTTTATCACCGTTCTTTGTGCCATCAACCATTATTAATATGATTGCCGGCCAGTTGTCGATTATGCTGGGCTTAAAGGGCCCGAATATCAGTATCGTTACGGCCTGTACTACAGGTGTACACAATATTGGTCAGGCCGCGCGGATGATTGCTTATGGCGATGCCGATGTGATGGTCGCCGGTGGTGCGGAAAAAGCCTCAACCGAGCTCGGTATGGGCGGTTTTGGCGCAGCCCGTGCGTTATCAACCCGTAACGATTCGCCGCAACAAGCCAGCCGGCCCTGGGATAAAGATCGTGATGGCTTTGTGCTGGGCGACGGTGCTGGTGTTATGGTGCTGGAAGAATATGAGCATGCCAAGGCGCGTGGTGCGAAAATTTACGCCGAGCTGGTCGGTTTTGGCATGAGCGGTGATGCCTACCATATGACTTCGCCACCGGAAAACGGTGATGGCGCTGCCCGGGCGATGCAAAATGCACTGAATGATGCTCAGGTTAACCCGGAGCAAGTGCAGTATATCAATGCCCACGGTACCTCAACGCCAGCGGGTGATATCGCGGAAACCATGGCGATTAAAACCGTATTTGCCAACAACCTGGATAAACTGATGGTCAGCTCATCGAAGTCGATGATTGGTCACCTGTTAGGTGCTGCCGGTTCAGTGGAGTCCATTATTACAGTGCTGTCGCTGCAGGATCAGCTGGTGACGCCAACCATTAACCTGGATAATCCAAGCGAAGGTTGTGATCTGGACTATGTGCCGCATCAGGCGCGTCAGGCGAAACTGGAGTATGCACTGTGTAACTCCTTTGGTTTTGGTGGTACTAACGGTTCGATTTTGTTTAAGAAAATCTAAGCCGCGATGCTGTTTGCAAGAAACCGCAGTTAAATACTGCGGTTTTTTTATGCAGCTAAAGCCGCTAAACCGGGCTTTGCTTTGCAAGGCGGCAGCCTTAAGGCATACTGAGCCCAACCTTATGCAAAGCTGTGGCAAATTTTTGTAAAGAGCAGATATGGCTGATTTTATATTAATTAATTCGCCAAACAGTACCGCCGTTGCCGGCGGCTGCCGCGCTTTACAATATGGCGATGGCTTGTTTACGACAATGCGGGTAAGTCAGGGGCAGATCGCGCTCTGGTCGTTGCATCTGGCACGGCTACAACACAGTGCCCGGCGCCTTGGCTTTGTTGAACCCGACTGGCAACAGCTTAGCGCCTGGCTGCAGGTGCAAGCCCGGCAAATGACAGCTGATTGCGTATTTAAACTGCTGATTTCACGCGGTATTGGTGGTCGCGGTTATGCAGCGGATCCAAAGGCTGAAGTCAGCTGTTATTTGTATCAGGCACCGATGCCGGATTATCGCGCGCTAAAGGCCGCCGGTTTAAAGGTGGGGCTGGCCAAACTGCGTCTGGCAGCGCAACCGGCGTTGGCAGGGTTAAAGCACTGTAACCGGCTGGAGCAGGTACTGCTAAAACAAGAGCTGGCGGGCACAGCATTAGATGATTTGGTGGTGGCAGACAGCAATGATCTGGTGATAGAGGGCAGTGCCGCCAATCTGTTTTATCAGTTGCACGGGCACTGGTACACCCCGCCGCTGGATAAATGCGGCGTAGCAGGGGTAATGCGCAGCCATATTATGCAGCAGCAGCCGCAGATCACTGAACGGCCGTTAGCGCTACACGAATTGCCGCTTCTAAGCGCGATGTTTTTTAGCAATGCACTGCTGGGGATAGCCGCAGTGCGAGAATTAGATGGCCGGCCGCTGCCGATGGCGGCCGTGCATAGCTTACAACAACAGGTATTATGCTAAGACGTTTATCTTATTGGCTGCCGGTACTACTGGTCCTGGTACTGGTTGCCGGCAATAGTTACTGGCAACAGGCACAGCAGGCCTTATTGGCGGCTCCGATCCGTTTTAGCGAAGCCTTTTACGAGGTAAAGCCCGGAGCTTCGGCCCGACAGTTATGCCGGCAGTGGCAAACCCAGCAACAACTTACCGCCTGGCAGTGCCAGCAGTTGAAACTTTATCTGCGCCAACATCCAGATGAGGCGCAATTGCAACAGGGCCTGTACCGGGTAGAGGCCGAAATGTCGTTGCAACAGGCATTGGCACTGTTTCGCTCGGGTCGGGTCGCACAATTTAGTGTTACCCTGATTGAGGGCGAAACCCTGGCGCAAAGCTGGCAACGCTTTGCCGATCTACCTTATTTACAGCAGGATTTGCAGCAGATCGCCGAATTACAGCAGCTGTTACGCTGGCCAGCTGAGTGGGGCGAATTGGCGCCGATGCCAGAGCTGGCTCAGCAAATGGAAGGATTATTCTTTCCGGATACCTATTTTTATACTGCCAACAGTAAAGCCAGCGCTATCTGGTTGCGCGCCCATCAGGCACTGTTAACGCAGCTGGAGCAGATTTGGCAGCAACGGCAACCCGATTTACCACTGCAAACGCCCTATCAGCTGTTGATACTGGCGTCGATTATTGAAAAAGAGAGTGGTTTGCAAGCTGAACGCGGTCTGGTTAGTTCGGTGTTCGTCAACCGTTTAAATACCGGGATGCGGCTGCAAACCGATCCGACAGTGATCTATGGCGTAGCAGATTATAATGGTCGCATTACCCGGGCGCATTTGCGTGATCCACACCCTTACAATACCTACCGGCATCATGGTTTGCCACCGGGGCCAATTTCACTGGTGAGTATCAGTGCGCTCAAAGCGGCAGCGGCACCGGAGCAAAGCGACTATTACTACTTTGTCAGCCGCGGTGATGGTTCCCACGTGTTTTCACAAACACTAGAGCAGCATAACAGCGCAGTACGCAAATATATTCTTGGACAAAATAATGAGCAGTAACGGCAAATTTATCGTTATCGAAGGGCTGGAGGGGGCAGGTAAAAGTACTGCTATTGCCACTGTAAAACAGTATCTGGAAAGCCGCGGTCATCAGGTGGTTTGTACCCGGGAGCCCGGAGGTACGCCGCTGGCAGAACAATTACGCACTTTAGTTAAACAAGCAGATTTACAAGAACAGATTGCACCAGAAACCGAACTCTTGCTGATGTATGCGTCGCGCGTACAACTGTTGACCAATGTAATCCGGCCGGCGCTCGCGGCCGGTAACTGGGTATTGGCTGATCGCCATGATCTCTCATCGCGCGCCTATCAGGGCGGTGGCCGGCAGCTCGGTGACAGCTTGTTGGATACGCTGCGTACAGCGGTACTGGGCGACACGCGACCCGATCTGACCTTATATCTGGATATCGATCCGGCGCAGGGTTTGGCCCGAGCTGCCAGCCGCGGTGAATTAGATCGGATTGAACAGGAACAACTGAGCTTTTTCCAGCGCACCCGGGCGAAATATCTGGAAATTGCCGGCAAAGAGCCGCATATTGTGGTGATTGATGCCAGTCAGCCGCTAGCCGAGGTACAGCAGGCGCTAGTGACTGCCCTGGCTGCGGCCGGATTTTAAGATGGCGCTGGTGCAACTGCACAATTATCCCTGGCTGGCCGAGAGCTTTGATAAGCTCTCCTTGCTGTATCAGCAACAACGGCTGGCGCATGCCTTGCTGGTAAGCGGCCCGGAGGGGATGGGCAAGTTTGAGCTGGCGCAGCTACTGGGGGCCTTACTGTTATGTAAGAGCCCACAGGCCGGTCAGCACTGTGGCCAGTGTAAAAGCTGCTTGTTGCTGGCCGCAGGCAACCACCCGGATTTACTGATGCTGCAACCGGAGGGCACTAGCCTGGGCGTGGATGAAATCCGCCGTCTGACCGACTTTACCCAGGGCAGGGCGCAGCAACATGGTCATAAGGTGATAATTGTACGTCATGCTGAACGGATGACCGAAGCCGCGGCCAATGCACTACTGAAAACCCTGGAAGAGCCGCCGGCAGGCTGTTTTTTACTGTTATGTACTGCGCAGGCACAGCGCTTAAAGCCAACTATTTTAAGCCGTTGCCAGCGCTGGGCTTTAGCGCCGCTGGTGCCACAGGCGCTGGCAGATTATCTGGCAGCACAGCACAGCGGTCCCATTGCTGATTTTATCGTTAGCTTTAGCGGCGGGGCGCCGTTAAAAGCCATGGCGTTGCTGCAATCGGACCAGTACGCGACCCTGGATACGCTGTTACAGCAGTTATTAACGTTGCTGGTGCAGCGGCAACCGCTGCAGCCTATGCTAAAAACCCTGGAAGGACGCACGGATCTGACGTTGATCCTGAGTTATCTGCTACATAAATTCAGTTTAGAGCAGCGGTTAGGCGCACCGCAGCTGCAGACTATGCAACAAAGCTTAATCCGCTTCTGCCGTGACGAGCAGCAGATTTTAGGGCAAAATAAGAGTCTGGCAATCAGCGCTATACTTAGTGAGTGGCAACAGTTGTTGGCGCCGGCGCGCGCCCAGCCTGGTCGTCGCTAACCGGAGGCAAGAATGGAAGAGCTGGCATTAGGTTTTACTGATACGAAAGAGCTTTATCGCTGTTATATGCCGTTTTTCAAAAATGGCGGCTTGTTTATCCGCTCGGCCCGTCATTACAAAATGGGACAATCCCTGGCGTTAAGCGTTACCCTGCCTGATGCACTGGAGCCGGTTGTGGTAACAGGCAAGGTTGCCTGGGTATCGCCGCTGGGCGCACAAAGTTCTAATCCGGCAGGAATAGGTGTGGCCTTTATCGACGATAAACATGGTTTAAGCAGCCGGATAGAAAAGTTACTGGGTGTGCAATTACACAGTAATGAAATTACATACACGATGTAACAACTGCGATGCAGTTAATGAATTTGAGGTTATTTTGTTTGTAGATTCACATTGTCATCTCGACCGTCTGGAGTTGGACAAATTAGGGCTGACATTACAGCAGGTTTTGGATAATGCCCGGCAACGCCAGGTTGAACATTTACTTTGCGTTAGCGTGTCATTAGCTGAGTATCCGGCGATGGCCGAACTGGTGGCTCCTTTCTCCGAAGTCTCTGTCTCCTGTGGCGAACACCCGCTGCATCAAACCGATAGTGTTGATGCTGAACTGTTATTACAGCTGGCGGCGCAGCAACAAGTCGTTGCTGTTGGCGAAACCGGGTTGGATTATTTCTATAATCCGGATTCAAAGCTAAGCCAGCAGGATGCCTTTGTGAAACACATTGATGTCGCCCGTCAGTTACAAAAGCCACTGATTATCCATACCCGTGATGCCCGTGCTGATACGATTGCCCTGATGAAAGCCCATGCCGCGGCAGATGCCGGGGGCGTATTGCACTGCTTTACTGAAAATTACGAGATGGCTAAGGCGGCTTTAGATCTGGGATTTTATATTTCGTTGTCGGGCATTATGACCTTTCGTAATGCCAGTGAGCTGCGTGAGGTGGTGCGTAAATTACCGCTGGATCGTTTACTGATCGAGACGGATGCGCCTTATCTGGCGCCGGTGCCACATCGCGGTAAAACCAATCAGCCAGCCTATGTTACTGACGTCGCAGCGGCAATGGCGGAGATTAAGGCGGTGTCGTTAGTGGAGTTAGCGCAGCAGACCAGCGCCAACTTTTACTCACTGTTCCCGCTGGCAGCAGCCAAACGCAAAGCCGCTTGAGCATAGCCTAACATTTTGAAAGTAGTAGATAAAAGGAGCCCGGAACCAATCCGAATTGTTCCGGGCTTAGGGGAATGGCTCATAGGGAATGAGCCGTGCGCTATCGAGAAGAAGTTACAAAAGGTAAAATCAAGTGTAGCCAAGCCTCACTAATTTTCATGTTCCTAAAGCAGCTAAATTAGCAAGCGCTTGCATCAATCATCCGTCGGGTTATACCCAAGTTATCCCCAGCTTATCCGTGCAATTATGCACAGCTACTGAATTTGACCTGTAATAGGGTCAGAATTTGTTATCATTATGTAAGCTAAAAAGCCTGCTTTATATTCTAAAAAAATCTAAAAAATTCATCTTCAGCTACAACGATAGCTCCGGTTTATTATTCACTATCGCAGGATGGACTCCGGTACGACGAGCGTACCGGAGTCCTAAAGTGGGTTCTGGCTACTGCGCCTGACTCCGGTATGCTTGTCGTACCGGAGTCAACCCTGCGGTGTAGGGTAGAAAACCGGTGTGGTTGTTTTATGGTGCTGTTGTTCGGAGTCCTGGTGCGGTGTTGCTTTGAGCTTGGTGTTTATCTCGCTATCGCAGAATGGACTCCGGTACGGCGGGCGTACCGGAGTCCTAAAGCGGGTTCTGGCTACTGCGTCTGACTCCGGTATGCTTGTCGTACCGGAGTCAACCCTGCGGTGTAGGGTTGAAAACCGGTGTGGTTGTTTTATGGTGCTGTTGTTCGGAGTCCTAAAGCGGTGTTGCTTTGAGTTAGCTGTTTATCTCGCTATCGCAGGATGGACTCCGGTACGGCGGGCGTACCGGAGTCCTGGAATGGTGTTGCTTTGAGTTTGGTGTTTATCTCGCTATCGCAGGATGGACTCCGGTACTACGGGCGTACCGGAGTCCTAAAGCGGGTTCTGGCTACTGCGCCTGACTCCGGTATGCTTGCCGTACCGGAGTCAACCCTGCGGTGTAGGGTAGAAAACCGGTGTGGTTTTTTGGCGGCGCTTTTGTTCGGAGTCCTGGAGTGGTGCTGCATTGCGTTTGGTGTATATCTCACTATCGTAGGATGGACTCCGGTACGGCGGGCGTACCGGAGTCCTAGAGCGGTGCTGCATTGCGTTTGGTGTTTATCTCGCTATCGCAGAATGGACTCCGGTACGGCGGGCGTACCGGAGTCCTAGAGCGGGTTCTGGCTACTGCGTCTGACTCCGGTATGCTTGTCGTACCGGAGTCAACCCTGCGGTGTAGGGTTGAAAACCGATGTGGTTGTTTTATGGTGCTGTTGTTCGGAGTTCTGGTGCGGTGTTGCTTTGAGCTCGGTGTTTATCTCGCTATCGCAGGATGGACTCCGGTACGGCGAGCGTAACGGAGTCCTAGAGCGGGTTCTGGCTACTGCGTCTGACTCCGGTATGCTTGCCGTACCGGAGTCAACCCTGCGATGTAGGGCAGAAAACCGGTGTGGTTGTTTTGCGGTGCTGTTGTACGGAGTCCCGGTGTGGTGTTGCTTTGCGTTAGGTGTATATCTCA